>Ga0157372_10002705_pt1 | contig 19171 bp, 16 predicted proteins | sample C55metaG_FD_115307 | JGI IMG/M metagenome (GOLD analysis project Ga0157372, IMG submission 115307) | Corn rhizosphere microbial communities from Kellogg Biological Station, Michigan, USA - C5-5 metaG | ecosystem: Host-associated > Plants > Roots > Rhizosphere > Soil | place: USA: Michigan... | reverse complement strand
CGGCTTCATTGAAAACCTGCGCGGCACGGTGAAGATTCTGAATCGGAAACAACTCGAGTCTGCCGCCTGCGAATGCTACAAAATCATGCAGCAATTCAACAGCACCCTGGTGTTGAAGCCTCCGAGCAACGTTTAGGGAGGTTAAGAGCAGAGCGTGGAATTACGGGCGCCTCGCCCGTGAATTTCGCTGGGATATGCCTAAGCAGTGGTAACCGCCTCCGTCGCTTTTTTCCTCCGCCGCAAATCCCTCGGCAATTTTGATTTCAGCAGCCATAAGCCTAGGCTTACCACAGCCGCCCAAACTGCGCTGATCAAAACCAGCGCCTCCAGGTCAGCCAACCGGCTTCCACTAGGGTTAATAAATTTGATCAGCTCCCATCCCAAAAATCCCGCAACGACCGATATCAGAAGGGCCTTCCCGATTTCCTTCCACTCCAACGCGCCCAACGAAACTAGTTTTCGATAGTGCAGCAGGAGCGCCACCGCCAGACAATTGGCGGCAATTCCGATATCGGAAGCAATCACCAGTCCGCGCGCCGAAAAAGCGTGAAACAGCGCCGAATAGATGGGCAGGGAAGCAACGGTAATCACGGTACTAGCGATCATCGGGGTCAGAGTATTTCCGGCAGCGTAAAACGCACGTGCATACAAACCTTGCGCGGACCAGAAGGCCAGCGAAAGCGAGAACCAGAAAAAATAAACTGCGGTGGTGCGCGAATCGGAAAAATGCAAATGTCCGCGCCGATACACCAGATCGATCAGAGGCAAAGCAGCGGCAGTCATGAAACTTGAGGCCAGCAAGGCAGCGGCCACGATGCGGTAAATCGAGGCATTGACGGTGTCGGCAAATTCTCCAAATTTTTTCTCTCCAAACAAGCGCGCGAAAAACGGCAGCGATGCCTGACTGGCGGCCTGTCCCAAAACCGCGATTGGCACGGCAAAGAGTCGCTTAGCGTAATTCAGGCGAGTGATGTCCCCGACGCCGCCCGCGGCAAAATAGCGTAAGATCCAATCGTCTGCGGTCACCAGCGAGACGCCCAGCATCAAGGGAATCGAAAGCCGCACCCACTCGCGAAATGCCGCATTACGCACATCAAAAGAAATCCGGTAGCCGACGCCGATTCGCGCTGCACCGACGGCATTGATAAGAAAAATTCCGGCAAATGCGCCGGCAACAGCTCCATAGGCAAGCGCCGATATGCCTAAGCGATGCGAAAACAGTAAGCCACCTAAAATAATGCCGCCGTTATAAACCAGCGGCCCGATGGCGGGTAGCAGGAACATTCTTCGCGAAAGCAGTACCGCCGAAACTACTCCGCCAACATAGAAAAAAACCTGCGCCGGAAGCAGGATGCGTGTGAGCCGCACGCACAACGCGAATTCCGCCGGCTGAAACTTGCTGAACATCAGCCGGTCGAGCTGGGGCGCGAAAATTTCCGCCAGCATAATTCCGACGGCCAGTACGGCGGTCATAATCGTGATGATTGCGGAAAAAGTTTTTCGCGCTTCGTCTTCGCGGTTTTCGGCAAGAAACCGCGTGTAAATGGAGACAAAAGTGATCGAAGCAGTGCCGCCAGCCACCAGGTAATTCAGCCAGTCGGGGATGGTGAAGCCGGCGTTATAAGCATCGGTGATCGAGTTCGCCCCGAAGGCCCAGGCAATGTACATCTCGCGCAGGAATCCGACCACGCGGGATAGCAATATTGCGGTCACCAGCAAGATAGTGGCTGAGAATGCCGTGTGGACGCGTGCCGGGTGCAGCAACTGAACAAATCGCCGGACGATGGATCTCGGCTGCGGTGTTACCTGATTACTTGAAGTTTCATCGCTGGAGTCGTTTGGGGCGGACGGCATTATGGCCGATTCTACACGGGAAATCCCGCGCAAAAATGGCGCCGCTATGGCGATTTGGGTACCGAGGTGCGAGCTATGAGCGGTGAGCTGCGAGCCATCCTCGGGTTCCGATCCGGGACGGCGGGAGTAAAGCCCCCAAGCTCAACGCTCACAGCTCGCGGCTCGTAGCCCGCAGCTAAAAACTGACTTCCGGCAACTCTTTTTTGACAGCTGGAATCAATAGACTGGATAATTTCCAAGTGCCGGGTCAAGCTGCTAGACAGGATTCTCCGGGGTCTGCCCTGTTGCGGCGTTCCTTCCGCAAAACTTTCCCGCCAGCCGTGCGCGGTGTGGGCGCCTATTTGTGGGATGCGCAAGGCAAGCAGTATCTGGATTTCTCCGGATCAGCCGCCGTCAACTTCATTGGACATGGCGTAGCGGAAATTACAGAGGCCATGACCGAACAGGCTCGATCGGTCGAGTTCGTCCACGGCAGCCAATTTACAACTCCAGTCGCCGAGCAATACGCCAGCGAGTTACTTGCCTTCGCCGGGAAGAACTTCGAGGGCGGTGCCGTTTACTTTTGCAGCGGCGGCTCGGAAGCGGTCGAAACTGCGTTGAAGCTGGCGCGCCAATATCAGGTTGAAATCGGCAACGACCGGCGTTCGCAAATCATCAGCCGCAATCAGAGCTATCACGGATCGACGCTGGGTGCGGTCGCAGTTTCACGCAATAAGCGGCGTCGTGAAATTTACCGCCCCATGCTGCGTGAGTTTTCGACTGTCGACGCGCCTTATTGCTATCGCTGCGTTCATGACTGCACCGACGGCTGCTTCGATTGCGGCCAGGAGTACGCTGCAGAGATCGGACAGGCTATTGCTGAAAATGACGGGAACGTCGCCGCGGTAATTCTGGAACCGGTGAGCGGAGCCACTTTGGGCGCAGTCGTTCCTCCTAAAGGTTATTTGGAAAAGATTGCGCAAATATGTGACAGCAATGGCGTCCTCATGGTCGCCGACGAAGTCATGAGCGGTATGGGACGCACCGGGCGTAATTTCGCTGTCGATCACTGGGGAGTTGCCCCCGACATTCTGGTTGCCGCCAAGGGGCTTTCCAGCGGATACGTCCCCCTTGGCGGTGTGATCATGTCGAAGAAAGTTGTCGATGCGATTTCATCCGGCTCCGGTTCCTTCATTCACGGCTTCACTTATAGTTCGCATCCGATCTCGCTGGCTGCCGGTCGCACGGTTCTCAAATACATTTCGGACCATAAATTAGTCGAGGCTGCAGATTCCGGTCGCGATGGCACGATCGCGAACACGCTCAAGACCAAGCTTGCTGCATTGCGAAGTCTGAACCACGTCGGCGAAGTTCGCGGTATCGGCTTGTTGTGGGCCGTAGAATTCGTTTCCGATAAGGCGAGCAGGGCTTCGTTCGAGCCCGAGGTTAATTTCTCCGGCCGGGTGGCCCAGGCGGCAACCGAGCGCGGCCTACTTTTATATCCAGTGCAAGGATGCGCTGACGGCGATTGCGGCGATCACGTTCTGATCGCTCCTCCGGCGGTAATTTCTGTCGATCAAGTCAACTGGGCCTGCGAGCAGCTAGCCGCGGCCATAGAAGAGGCGTCCGCGCAGGCCTGACTTTAGGTGTCTTTGTCCGCTTGAGACTTCCACGGTGTCAATCGGGGAATCCATCGCGGCACGTTCTTGCAGAATTCTGAATATTCCGCTCCGAAAGTTTTTCTGAGAGTAGGCTCTTCGTATCCGAGCACGAACAGACACGACAGCGACCAGACCGCTAGGCCATAACCCAATACGCGAACGTCTCCCAGAAGCAGAGCTTGTCCGAGAACGAGCGCCGTTCCTCCTGCGTACATAGGGTTTCGCACATAACAATAGAGACCGTTGACGACCAAGTGTTTTGTCGGTAAGACGGGAGCGGGAGTTCCGAGGCCTTGGATCGCAAAGCGCGCAAAGGAATCCAAAAGCATTGGGACTCCGATCACGACCAACAGAATTCCCAGGATCCGAAAGCCCGCAAAACCCAGCAACGGCGGTTGCATCTGCCAGTGGGAAATCCGCCACGGAACCCATCCCATGACAATGCCGGGGGCCAGCAATAGAAAGACAAACGAACCGAGAATCGCCACCGGTTTTCTCAATCAAGTTCCTTCGCGAGAGTTTACACGCAGAAGTCTCACTCGTGATCGACTTCGACTGGTTCTCCGATTGGTGACACGCCCGTCCTGCCACAACAATTTCAATCACTTACCGGTTGATCTTCAATTTACCCGCAGAGCATTGCGCCAATCGTGAGGGAACTGCACACTGCCGCAACAGGAGGCAGCATGCCCACGCAAAATTTAATCGATTCGGCAAAGCCGTCCACGTCATTTCGTCGAGCCATTCGCATCCAGCAGAGCGTTCTCGCGAATTCGGAAAAACGGCTTCTCATATGGATGGCGGAACGAACTCCGTCATGGATTCATCCCGACCACCTGACCATCTTCGGCTTTCTGGCCCAGCTCATGACCGGGGTGAGTTATGCGCTTGCAAGATCAAGCCAACTGGGTCTAACCGGCGCCATCGTCTTTCTCGTCCTGAACTGGTTCGGCGACAGCATGGACGGCACCCTCGCCCGAGTTCGCCAGCAGCAACGGCCGCGGTACGGCTTTTATGTCGACCACATGCTCGACAGCATAGGTGCTGTGGTCTTGATGGCGGGACTGGCATTTTCCGGATACATGAGTCCGATGATAGCGGTCGCCTTATTGGTGATGTTCTTGTTGCTCTCGATCCAGTCGTATCTTGCGACCTATGCGCTCGGCGAGTTTCGCATGTCTTTCTGGAGTTTGGGGCCGACGGAGCTGCGCTTGTTTCTCATCCTTGGAAATCTGGCGGCATATTGTTGGCCAACGGTCGTGAAAGAGCATCGTCTATTTGACTTCGGCGGCGCGGTGGGGATCGCGGGCATGTTGCTGGTGTTGATATGGTTCGCCGGCCATAATACTGCTCGGCTTTACAACCAAGAACGGCTCGGGTGACGGTGCCTCCGGACGGTGTGGGTATTGTGCAAGGTTTTAAAGCTTTTAACCGCAGAGTACGCAGAGAAAGAGCCGCAGAGATCGCAGAGAAAGTCTGAAGAGAAACTCTCCAGATAGTTCGCGAAGAGCTTTCTCAGAAGATCGCGTAGAACACTGCCGACTATTTTTTTATCGGGCAATCGCTTTTCTCTGCGATCTCTGCGGCTCTTTCTCTGCGTACTCTGCGGTTAAAAGCTTTTTGTAGACGAATTCCTCTTCCCCCTGCCGGAACCATGATAAAGTTCCGGGAACTTCGCAGTAACCGGCTGCGTAACATCTGCAGAGAGAGGTGCTCGCGTGATACACCTGCGGTCTCTTCGCAAACAATTCGGCGGCTTGATCGCCGTCAACAACATCGATCTAACAATTCCGCGCGGCGAAATTTACGGCCTGATCGGGCCGAACGGCGCCGGCAAAACCACGACAATTCGGATGATGTGCGGGCTTCTCGCTCCCACTCGCGGGCAGGTAGAAATCGCAGGGATTGACGTTACCGCCGAGCCAGAGCGCGCTCAACAGCACATCGGCTATTTGTCAGATTTTTTTGCTGTCTATGATGACCTGAAAGTCTGGGAGTATCTCGACTACTTCGCTCGCGCTTACAAAATGCCTGACGCCGATGTCCGCAAGCGCATACGCGAAGTGATTTCAGAAGTGAACCTGGAAGTGAAAACGGATTCCTTGATCGCTGGACTTTCACGCGGCATGAAACAGCGGTTGGGCATTGCCCGCGCCATCATTCACAAACCTGATGTCCTATTGTTGGACGAGCCCGCGTCCGGCCTCGACCCCAAGGCACGCTTCGAGTTGCGCATGCTGCTCGAGAAGATGCGCGACCAGGGTGCGACCATCTTGATCTCATCGCACATTCTGACTGAGCTCGAAGGCTTCTGCACTTCCATCGGAATTATGGAGCGAGGAAATCTGGTGCGGAGCGGAAAGATCGAAGATGTAACCGCGGCAGAATCGCCCGCGCGTGCCGTGGATCTGCGCTGGATCGGTCAAAGCGGGGCATCCGTAAGACAAGTGTTATCACAATTTTCAGAGGTTTCAGGCGTCGAGTTGGACACAAGCGACGGCCATTTCAGTTTCGCAGGATCCGACGAGCGCCTCTCCGACCTGGTCGCGGCGCTGGTCAACGCACAAATTCGTCTGACTTCATTCAATGAAGTGAAAGCCACGGTTGAGGACCTTTACATGAGGCTCTCTCACCACGAGGTGATGTGATGCTTTGGAAATTTTGGCAGAACCCTGAGTTCATCCGGCACTGCCGGTCGGAGTTGCGGCGCAGCCGAATGACTACGGTGGCCTTAGTGGTCTTCTTCGTTTGCGCTCTGACTATTCTGGCGTGCTGGGCGGCGGCAAAGGCGCAAATGACGTTCTATCACTCGCAAGCGGTGGTAGTTGTCCAGCCTGAGATACCGTCAGGGGCGCCAGCTCAGAGATCGAACGAACCTTCCGATGATGAGGCCGCCCAACTCTCGCAGAAGTCTTCGTCCCATGCAGAGCCATCGATAGCCTCAGCTACGGCGCTCAAAAGCTATTATCCGCTGATGTTTATGCAGTTCGGCGTGCTCACCTTCTGGTCTCTTCTGTCCTGCACGCAGGGCATCTCGCGCGAACGCGAGCGCAATACTTGGGACTTCCAGCGCACCACGCGGCTCGCGCCATCGGAATTGCTGGTCGGGAAACTTTTAGGCGAACCAGTACTGGCATATTTTATCTTTCTCTGCGTCCTGCCGGTCACGCTCGTCACTGGAATCATCGGGCACGTACCGCTGCTGAATATCCTGCTCGCCGATTTCGTGACTGTGATTGGCGCGCTCTTCATAGGGGTTGCCGGTTTGTGGGTTTCAAGCCTGTTCGAAAATAAAAGCCGCGGTATCGGTTTGATAGCCGGATTGGCCATCTACGGCATGTTCCTGGGCTCGACCGGTCTGGCCGATTCTCCATTCAGTGGACTGGCTGGCTTTAGCCCACTGACTACATTCGTGCCGCTTTTAGGGCGAGTCCCAGCTGCCCTGCGCCCGATGCTCTTCGGCGGACGGGTTCCGTGGATGCTAATGACCATCCTGCTTTATGTCACCTTTGGTGCATGGCTGGTCCTGATGCTGATTCGGAATCTTAAAAAAGATGTCAACGAAATGCGGTTGCTTTCGCATTGGCAGGCCGTGGGGTGCTGCGCTTTCCTTAATTTCGTGTTGTACGCGGTGCTCGATCCCACGCGCGGCAATCCTTTCGGCGCCGCATCCGACTTCGTCAGCTTCATGGTGCTTATCAACGGGATCATATTCTTCTTTCTCGGCGTCGCCATGCTGAGCACCTCAGAACGCATCGATCCGGAGAGCCTGTTGTCCGCGCGATCGTTCTTTTCGGGCAATGGTTTGCAATGGCCGTGGCTGATGATTTCCGCAGTGGTCAGCTATCTCTTGCTGATTTGGGGCTTGTACATGTGGAAAGACCAGATTGGCTTTGACGGTCACCTGGTCGCATGGGGAGCGGTGAGCATGCTCATAGTTCTGGTTTTCATTACGCGCGATGTGCTCTTCATTCAGTGGTGCAAACTCACCCGCCTGCGATCGCCATTGGGTAAAGGGGTGCTCTTTCTCGGCTTGTATTACGCAGGGGCTGCAGTTCTTTATTCGGTGATGGATGTCACTTCGCACAGCGCGGCGACCGGTTTAGCGCATGTGCTCACTCCGGTCGCGGCCTTCACTTATAACAGTGCGGCGGTTCCAGCCAGCGTCATGGCAGGATTAGTTATTCAAGTGATGGCGATTGCATTCCTGATCTCGGCCATCCGTACGCGAGTACAGAGAATTGAGTTGCTTCCGGCCGTCGCAACCGGCGACTAGTCCATGTGGTTGTGCTGACGCTCGACCGACCAGATGTCTGCCGTGTTCTGCTCGAAGGTATAGACGTGGACCATCCAGCCGAAGATCTGAGGGATGAACTTTCCGCTGGCGGCATCGCACTCATCTTTGGTTGCGATTGAACCCGCCAGGCCGAACTTTGCATTTGGCGGCATGGCTTCCTGCTTGCGGTCGCGTGGCGGCATGCACAGATTCACATGCGCATGCCATTGCGCGATACTCAACGGAATGCGGGCATTGAGTTCATCCTCGGTAGCGTCTTTCGGCGCAGTGTACATTATGCCGATCAGCTTGTAGCCGTCGCCATTCTTCTCGTACAACAATGACGTCGGGCGCGATGGGTCGAAATTATTGCGCGCGCGGAATGCGTTCCAGTAATTGGTGAAGTGATATTGCTTCTGCTCGATGTTCGGCAGAAAGATCTTGTAACCGTCGGCGAGCGCGGCTTTGTAGTCTTTGTATTTGTCGGCCGCGGCGCGTGCTGCCTGCACGATCTGCTCGGCCTTTTCCTGATCCCCAGGCTGCGTGTCACGCAGCGTGGTCATCTTCATGTGGGGGCCCATATCCATGTGGTGGCCTTCCATGGAATGCATCGCAGCGGTGTTGCCGTCGCCTTCGGAGGTGTCATGCATGGGTTGCCCTGTCGCATGAGACATGTCCATTCCCGCCATCTCGCCGGATTGGTTTTGGGCGAAGGCCGATGAAAAACAAAGCACCAGGGAAATCAGGTAAGCAGCGCGCATGTATACCGCCGTAGGGAATAAAACCCACCAAGTAGTGGAATGTCTCGGCGCGGTGATGCCAAGATTACGGGAGTAATTGAGGTTGACGGTTCGGGGCAAGTCCAAGAAAGGATGCCGTTAACGGTCCGCGAATTGCGACCATCGCGGTAGGCCAATTAGCGGGAGGTTGCCCGTGATCTTCAGTACGCCCACGTTTGTCATGTTGCTCGAATTTATTCCCCGGAGTCGCAACGCGACGAAATTTAGATGGCCCAGCACGTGAGTGCTGGGAAAGCGTGAACGACGAGGCCGAGTCCCTTCAGCGACGAAACTAGCGCGCGTGCCGTCCCTGCGGGACTCGCATGCGCTCTTGTCCTTTTCCCAGCACTTACGTGCTGGGCTATTTAAATAGCGTCGCTGCGCGACTGGGAAGAGGAGATGCACCGTGATTGTTCTTCGCCATGCGACCGCAACTGCGATACTCCGGGATGGGCTGAAATCGCGACTATTGCGGTCGAGATGAAAAAACATTGAGATCGGCCAACACTTTCGTCGCGGCTTCCCTTCCCGACCGTATGCAATCGGGCACGCCGATACCGCCGTACGCATTTCCCGCCAAAGCCAAGGCCGGTGCGGAAGAAGCGATCTTTCGTATGCGCTCAACTCGAGCTTTGTGGCCGAGCGTGTACTGCGCCATGGCATGCGGCCATTTGAATATTTTGACAAAACCAGGCTCAGCGGTGATACCAAGTATTTCCTGCAACTCTCGCCGAACGATTGACGTGATCTCCGCATCCGTCAATTGCAATATTTCTTCATTGCGGCTTCCACCAAGGAAGCAACGTAGCAGCGCGCGATCTTCCGGCGCCCGGTTTTTAAATTTGTTGTGGACCAACGTGCAGGCCAGAATCCGTTTGCCCTCAGTCCGAGGCACGAGAAATCCGAATCCGGGTGGTAGAGATGAGCGCGCCTTGTTGTCGTAGGCAAGCGCGACGGTAATCGACGAACTGTATCTGATCTGTTCGAGTTCCGCAGAAATTTGCGGAATTTGACTTCGCAACAATTCGGACGCCACATACGCTGGCGCAGCGATGATCACAGCGTCAAACTCTTCGGTCCGCCCATTACTCGCGACGAGCCACTTGCCGAACTCCGGATTGACCGCTTGCACTTGCGTATTCGTCCTGAGTTCCGGTCCCGCAATTTGCTTCACCAGAGCATCCGTAATCGTCTGCATCCCATTTTTCAGCGAAGTAAAAAGTGACCGTGGGACAGCCGCCCTCGGCTGTCCAGCGGAGCCTTGCTCCGCGGCCAGACCCTGCAGCTTCCGCGCGGCCACCATCGCCCGCCCCAGGCTACCTTGCCTGGCTTCAATCTCGACAAACCGCGCTAGCACGGACGACGCGCTAAGTTCATCCGCGCTTCCGCCGTACACGCCTGACAACAGCGGATCGGCAATCCGCTCCACCATCTCGCGGCCATAATGGCGTTCAACAAATTCTGCCACGGTACTCTCGGGAAGATCCGGGCTGGGACGATAAAACCATTCGCGAAGAAATCGCAGCTTGGTCGGCCAGGAAAATAATGAAGAAAAGAACGCAGCCGGAAAATTAGTCGGCACCATGAACATCAGCCCGTCGGGAAGCGGGACCAATCGGCCGTTTAGCAGGATGTACGTCCGACGCTCGCCATCATTCGACGCGATCAACTGATCGCCCAATCCTAGCTCGCGGCAAAGATCAGTCGCCCATGGCTTCTCTGTAAGAAAAGAATCGGGGCCGGCCTCGATTATGAAGTCGCCCACGCGTTCGGTGGCAATCACTCCGCCCAGTCGCGAGCCGGCCTCGAACAAAACATAGTCGAGCTCCGCGCCCTTTTTCTTCTGCTTCTCGAGCGCATACGCCGCCGAAAGCCCGGAAACACCTCCGCCGATGATTGCGATTCGCTTCATGTTTGGATCAGCGGGCCTCGGCGACCGCCGCGGTTCGTGAACGTACAATCTGCGCCAGCGCAGACGTGAGCAGCGGAGAATCATTCAGCGATTCCGCTCGGGAAAGGCGCATGCCTTCCTTTTTAGCAAACTCGGTGAAGGCGATGTCGATGTCGTAAAGAATTTCTACGTGATCGCACAGAAAGCCGATTGGCTGCACGAACACCTCATTGTGTCCGCGCTGCTTCAGGCGAGTGATAGTGTTTTCTACCGTCGGTCCAAGCCACGGGCCTCCTGACATGCCCTGGCTCTGGAATGCAAAACTCCAGTCTCGTTCATCCAGCCCAGCGGCTGAAGCCACCAGCGCTGCGGTTTGCCTCGCCTGAATTTCATAGGGATCGCCGTCGAGCACCGTGCGCTCTGGCACGCTGTGCGCGGTAAAGATCACCGGCGGCTGCTTTCCTGATTCTCGGCGCGCTAGATCCATTCCAGCTTTCAATTTTTCCGCGAAGGCTTGAATGAGCTGCGGTTGATCGTGCCAGGCTTCTACAAAATCGAAATTCATTTCTGGATCGGTGCTCTGCCCCAGCGACTTGAGATATAGACCAACGCTGGTGCGCGAATTATGCGGCGCCAGGCAGATCACAACCGCATGACCGATTCCATCGGCCTGCATCTGCTGTAGCGCCTGAGCGACAAATGGATGCCAGTTCCTCATGCCAACATAGACTGGCATACCGATTTCCTTTGCCAGAAGTTCGGCTTGCTGCAGAGTCAGATCAGTGAGCGGTGATCTGCCAAATGCGCCGTAGCGATGGCTCACCTCTTCCACAACCTCGCGCGGGAGTTGCCGGCCACCGGTCACGCGCAACAAAAACTCAGGCACCTCCTTGACCGATGAAGGACTGCCATGCGCCAGCAGCAGCACCGCCATTTTTTTGGAACTGCTCATCGTGACACCGTGGACTTCGTGGTCTGCTCCTGAATATATTCAGCCAGCGCTCTTACGTTTTCTACCGGCGTCTCTGGCAGGATTCCGTGACCTAAATTAAATATGTGCCCTGGCCGTCCGCCGGCCTGATCCAGAATTCGTGCCGCGCCAGCTTTAACTTGCTTCCAATCCGCGAACAGTAACGCCGGGTCGAGATTGCCCTGCACCGCGGCCTCATTTCCGAGTCGCTGCCATCCCTCATCCAGGGGGATGCGCCAGTCCAATCCAATAACATCCGCTCCAGTTTCTTTCATAGAAGCGAGCAGCGTCGAAGTGTCGGTTCCAAAATAGATGACCGGCGCCCCGGAAGCTTTCAAACTTCGGATCAACTCCGTCGTCCGCGGCAGAACAAATTTTCGATAATCCTCGACCGACAAGCAGCCCACCCAACTATCGAAGACCTGAATTACATCCGCTCCCGCTTCGACCTGTGCACGGGCATATGTCGAGGTGACTTCAACCAGCTTGCGCAATAGTTCGTCCCAGGCTTGTAGCTGCGAGTACATCAAATTTTTAGTCTTGATGTAATGTCGAGAGCCTCCACCTTCAATCATGTAACTGGCAAGGGTAAAAGGCGCGCCGCAAAAACCGATCACTGGCAACTTATCGCCAAAATGTTTCGCGACCACGCGAACAGCCTCCGCAACGTAGCCGAGATCGGAAGCTTTGTCGGTCTGCAGACGATCAATGTCTTCGCGGGTTCGCAACGGGCTTTCGATGACCGGGCCTTCGCCGGCCGAAAAGTAAAATGGCAAACCCATTACTTCGAGCGGAAGCAGAAGGTCTGCGAAAATGATTGCCGCATCTACGTGCAGGAATTCAGCTGCAGTGATGGTGACCTCAGCAGCGAGCTGCGGATTTTTGCAGATTTCAATCAGCGAGTGCTGCTTCCGCACCGCCCGATATTCAGGCATATAGCGTCCGGCCTGCCGCATGAACCAAACCGGGGTTCGATCCACGGGCAGGCGTTTGCAGGCACGAACGAAGCGTGAATCAGGCGCTGACATGAAGAATTAATGTAGCAGAGCAGTGGCTAGTGAGAGGTGGTTAGTGGTAAGTTGTGCGCGACAATGGATTGAATGCTGACAATTTGGGCGGCAGCTAAAGAACTTGCCACTGATCGCTGCCCACTAGCCACTTCTTACGAGATCGGCTCAACCTTATCCACATGAATAAGATTGATCGATGAATCCAGCGTTCCCGTGATCTGGACGCGCTTGCCTTCAAATTGCTGGACTTGGTCCTGGCTATCAAGCTTGTAAGAAGTTGAATCCGAAACCTTCAGCACATAATTGTCGGATTCTTTGCTAATCGTTCCTGTGAAAGTTTGCGCAGTAGAAGTCTTCTCTTGCGACTGCGGAGACGACGGCGACGCATGCTGCGTGCCTGGCTGCGACAGCGTAGGGTTCGGTGCGGGTTGGGTCTCCGGATTCGGATCAGGCGTTGGCTGCTGATGGGGGTGGTCCTGCTCCGGCTGCTGCGGCTCCTGCATCGACGACCACAACACCAGGTCTGATGAGAACACTTGACCCGGGTGCGCAGGCTCCTGCGCGAATGCAATAGCGCTACAGAAAACAAATCCAGCGATAATGACGGACCAGCTCTTCATATGGAACTCCTTGCCGGTCTTTAGATGGCAAAAATGGAAATGAGGGAACCCGGTTCCGCGTCTATCTGAGCAGAAGGCTCAGAGCCAAGGTTTCAGTAATTTTGTACACCTGCGCCGGAAAAACCGCCCTACTGCTGATTGTGTAGCCCAGCCTAAGGCCGATTGTTGCTTTCGGACATTCAGTATGTACTTGTGAGTACCTCGCCGGGGTAAACAGGCACCTACTCAGTACACCTTAAGTCGTCAATTCCACCCTATTATGTCGGTAACGAATTCCGGAGGTTGATCCTGCCATGGCAGCAAGTCAGGTTGTGCTCTACTTCGACAGACAGGAAGATGCGGTCCAATTCACGCTCGCTGCCAGCTCCATCATTGCCGATGGAGCGCCACTACGCGAAACCGCGCTGAAAGTGGCTAAAGAAGTCTGCAAGGCTTCGCGCATTACCACTGAAGGCAGCGTGAGCGGCGACGCACCCAAGGCTAAGCGAAAAGCGCAGTAGTTTAGCGGCTTTCCTTCGAGTCCTTCGTGGTTCGTGATTTGCTACGTCAATCCGACCAAGGCGCCGGCTTTCGATTCCAACGATGCTTCTTCAATTCCTTTAGCAACTCTGGACTCAATGGGCCCTTATCGCTGAGCGCGATGTTCTCCCTGACGTGAGCCAGCTTTCTCATGCCCACGATCGTGGTACTCACCACCGGATGCGAGAGCACAAACCGCAACGCCATCTCCGGCAGCGACATTCCTGCAGGAAGAATTGCTTTTAATTTGTCCACCCGTTTCATCGTCTCCGACAGATTCTTGGGATTGAAATATCCCGAGCGCCAATCGTCTGTGGGAAAAGTCGTGTCCTTAGTCATCTTTCCGCCGAGGCTGCCCTCGTCGAGTGCGACCCGGACGATCACGCCGATATTCATCTCCTTGCAAAGGGGAAAAAGTTTGTCTTCGGGCGATTGGTCAAAGATGCTGTAAATTACCTGCACCGCATCGACCAGGCCGGTGCGAATGGCCTTGATCCCGTTCTCTGGCTCCCAGCGATTAAGGCTCAGACCGAAGTAACGAATGGTGCCGTCCTTTTTCAGCTTCTCGACCGTCTTGCGGAAGTCGGGTTCGTCCGTCCATTTGTCGGTCCAAACGTGAAACTGCAGCAGGTCGATTGTGTCGGTGCCAAGTTGTTTGCGGATTAAATCCGCGTACTTAAAAACATGATCGGGCGGAAATACGTCCTTATATTTGTATTTCGGCAGCGCCGGCCAGCGGTCATTCTTCGGCGGGATTTTGGAAGCCGCAAAAAGACGCTTGCCTTTATTTTTGGCGAGCGTCTGCCCCAGCAACCCATCGCTTTTGCCCTCGCCGTAGGCCCAGGCGGAGTCGAAGAAATTACAACCCAGGTCGACTGCCAGTTGCAGCGCCTGCAGCGACTCACGGTCGGCAGAGCCACTCCATCCGCTCATGCCCCACAATCCGTGAGCCATGTCGCTGACCTGACCTCCAGTACGGCCAAACTTGCGATATTGCATGCTGACTCCTTAACAAGTCTTCAATTGTGGGGACAGCCGCCCTCGGCTGTCCGAAGCGGTTATTTTGCGATGGCTTGTTCTGCTTTCTCTTTATAAAACTTCTGCAGCACATAAAATGCCTGCTTGCGCTGGCCCTGGTCTGAAATCAATCCCTTGCGATTGAAGTAATTCTGAATACCTGGCAGCGGCCGGCGCGGAGAACGAAAATCCATCAATACCCACGGGGACATTCCTGCGAGTTCCGGCACCCGGTGCCACATCGCCAATTGATGATTGAATAAGTTCGCCTGGTATTCCTCAGTGAAACGAGTCTGATCGTCTCCATGCAAATTGTATTGCGCGTCGGCCCCGAATTCGCTGACGATGACCGGTTTATCGTATGCAAATTTCCACCGTGTATGGTCAGTGTCTTCGATCTTGGCCTCGTACCAGCCTATGTACTCATTCACCCCCAAAACGTCCAGAAATTCGCCAAGCGGATCAGAAATAGTGCGCACGTCCGCGCCATTGTGGTTCCAGTGATTCAGCGCGGACGTAATCAGCCGCGTGGCGTCAAGCTGCCGGGCATATGCGGCGAGCGATTTCAGGAACTGTGTGCGCTCCGGCGAAATCGGAGTCTCGTTCGACATCGACCAGAACGCAATCGCTGCCCGATTCCTATCACGCGAAATGACTTCTCGCAGCTGAGATCTGGCATTTTCAAGTGTTGCCGGGTTCTGCCATTGAATGTCCCAATACACGGGAACTTCTTCCCAGAGCAGCAGGCCCATCTGATCAGCCAGCCGCACCATTTCTTCGTTGTAGGGATAATGGGCCATCCGGACAAAATTGCAGCTCAGATCTTTGGCCCAGGTAAGCAGGGTGCGATCGTCTTCCTCGGAAAAAGCGCGCCCACTGCGGAATGGGGCTTCCTCGTGCATAGAAATGCCGCGTAAGAAGATTGGCTTTCCATTCAGCAGGATCTGCGTCCCGCGGGTTTCGATGGTACGAAATCCAATTTCGTCGGTAACCCTGTCATCCCCACTGGAAATTACAACCTGATAGAGCTTCGGATTCTCCGGCGACCAGAGCTGTACACGCGCAGGGAATTGGAATACTGCGTGGCCGGAATCATCCACTTGCGCTGATTGCTTCAGGCGAATCTCAGGAATCTCGATCGAGACCTCGGCTGAGCGCGTCGCGCCCGCAAGCTGCACCCATCCGTTGATTACATCTGCTTTGCCCTTGGCGAGTTGAACTTCGTAGTCATCGATGTAAGTCTCCGGAACTTCCACCAAACGAACTCCACGGGTCAGGCCGCCGTAATTCCACCAGTCGGTTTTTAAGGCAGGAACCCCATCCGAGTGGCGGGTGTTGTCCACTTCCACTACTACGCTGTTCTCGCCGTCGATCAGTTGGTCGGTAGCGTCGAAATCGAATGGGGTAAATCCGCCAATGTGTTCGCCGAGCTTCTTGCCATTCAGCCACACGCGAGCGAAATAGTTGGCGGCACCGAAATATAAGAAGTCGCGGACTCCAGACCGCTTGTGATAAGAGAAGTTGCGCTGATACCAGAGCGGCCCTTCGTAAAAAAGAAGCGATTCACGCTGCGTATTCCAGTCGCCGGGAACGTGCAGCTTGGGCGAGTGTTGGAAATCGAATTCAACCAAGTCGCCTTTACTTTTCGGTTTGGCGTCCTCGTAGTAGTGAGCGCCTGAGCCGGTTTCGTAGGGATCGATAATCGTATTCCAGGTTCCGTCGAGACTGATGCTGGCACGGCTACGAATATTGGCGAGAGCGGTCTGTGGGGCGTTCTGAGCGCTAAGGCAAATCGCTGTCAGAAATATTGTAACCAGCACCACTGCCTTCATCTGAAGTGCCTCCTGCTCTCAACTTCCAAGCAGTCGAGTATACCGAAAGCGCAAATACGAACCGGAAACGAGGGACTCGCAGAGTTTTCGATACCTTCTATCCCTTGCCGGTAGCCGAGTTCCGCGATCGCGAGTAGAATGGTGTTTCTGAATCGGGAGATGCTGGCCGGCATCTCAGAAGCAGGAACTTGCATCGAAGTTGCCGCCCGGAGTGGCTCTTGGGGGTCCGAATGTCCGCTGCTTTGTCAGCTCAACCAGAGTTACCATCGTCTACGCTTAGCGCTGTTTCCTCGATGCGAACCGCAAATCCCCACCGTTATAGCCCGATCAATGGCGTGGTTGGTCACGCATTTATTCGCGTATGCCTTTGGTTTGACTTGCTATCGTCCTGGAAGAAGCGAAGCTATACCCCGCCGGCTGATGGGTTTCTAACCTTTGCTACTTCCGAAGTGGACACCGAAGCGATTCCCGACGTCGCCGCGAGCTGAACTTAGAACTCTAATGCGCCGGAGCCGGCTGCGGCGTAGGCGTCGCAAAGTTTACCTTCGGGACCTCGCGCGATCCTTCCGTAGCAGCGAAATAAGCGGTGTTCGGCTTGTAGCCAAGGCTTGAGGCGAACACGTTGTTGGGGAACTGCTGCACGTAAACGTTGTAGTCCTTCAGAGTGTCGTTGTATCGCTGCCGCTCGACCGCTATGCGATTCTCAGTGCCGGCCAACTCGTCCTGCAAGCGAAGAAAATTCTCGTTGGACTTCAACTCCGGATAATTTTCGACGATCAATAAAAGCCTGCCTAATGCGCCATCCAGCTGAGCATTAGCGGATATTTTCTGCTCCGGGGTTCCAGCATTGAGTAATTGGCTACGTGCCTTGGCGATGTCGCCAAACACGGTCTGCTCCTGTTTGGCATAGCCCTTCACCGTCTCGACCAGGTTGGGAATCAGGTCCGCGCGTCGCTGTAAAACAATATCAACCTGCGACCATGACGTCTTGACGGCTTCGCTTTTGGCCACCAGCGTGTTCTTCACGCCTATGTATTTGCCTACCCCGAACAGGATCAAGACCACAATCACGATCAACACGATTACGGTTTTGCTCATAGCCTCTCCTTAAGTATTCAGCGAAGCCCCTTTTGCCGCTCCACTTAGCTTGTGCGCGTAGGGGAACTCTGCATTGTATCTACTGCAGCGGCAACTTTTTCAATGGCCGTTAAATACTTCGTTGCCACATCACTTGCTCCTAATTGCTTGCGGTCCATTTTCTGCGCGCGAACATCCATCAATTGTACGAACGCCGAACCATCGAAGTTCAACCGCGAAGCCAACTCCTGCACGGCTTCCCGCGAATGTTTGCGCTCCAGGTCACCCATTTCGATCAAGGCATGGCGGAACAGAGTAGTAAAAGACGACAACGAATTCAGCATCGTTTCCCACAGAACTTTTTCCTCGGATCCAGCCAGTAAAATATGCTGCCGCAAGAGAAACAATTTTTCCCGCAGCTCGTATTCCAATTGCGAACGATGCAGGTGCATGGGAACATTCAGATCGCGTAATACATCATTGCCATAAAGAATCCGGTGCCGCTGCTTCATGTCGATGAATTCAATCGAAAACACGTCGGCGGTATCTTTTAATTCTTTTTCGGTCACCACCAGCGGTGGATGGTGTTTCTTTTTGCGCCACCATTCCACCACATCTGCCAGCTTGCTTAGCGAAGCGAATGAAGTGTCCAGTACCACGCACAACAGGTTCACATCCGAATAGTCGGCATGGAATTCTCCATCGGCGGCCGAGCCATAGAGGATAACGCTGGTCAGATTTTCGCCGGCAGCGGTGCGCAGCTTCTGCACAAATTCGGCGAGCAGTTGTTCGTCAGCTTTTGAATCGTGAGCCATAAAGTTTCTCCTTACCAGCTTCCACTGGCGCCGCCGCCGCCGGAGGATCCGCCGCCGAAACCGCCGAAGCCCCCACCCCCGCCGCCACCGCCGAAACCGCCTCCGCCCCAGCCACCCCCGCGTCCGCCCCCGCCCGAAAGCAGCATCCAGAACAATATGCTTCGCAGGGGAGTCGCAAGGACGATGATTATGACAATAATGATGAAAATGATGCCGCCGAGAGAAATTCCCCTGGCCGGTGGCGGCGCGCGTTCTTCGGGGACTGAACTGACGCCCGTGAGTTGCACGCCCGCGTCTTGCGCAATCACAGAGGCGATTTGCTGGGTGTTCTGTTTTATTGCCGCATCGTAGTCATTCTGCTTAAGCAATGGAACCACGTCCCGCCAGAAGCCGCCAACTTTGCCATCGGGAAGAATCGGCTCTAGCCCATAACCCACTTCGGTGCGATAGCGATGGTCCTTCACCGCGATTAGAATCAGCACACCGTGATTGGTTTCCTTGTTTCCGATCCCCCACTGCTTGAATAAATCCACAGCGTAGCTTTCAATGTCTTGCCCGTCGAGTGAGTTGATGGTAACGATCGCGATCTGCGCCTTCGCCTTTTCATCAACCTGTTGACCCAGATTATTCAGCTCGGCTTCAGTTTGCGGGCTGAGCACATGAGCAAAATCGTTGACGTAATTGGTGGGATGAAGTTTAGAAATCGGCTCGGCAAAGGCGCAGGCCGACAGAATTGCAATCACCGATGCGATTCTGATCATCACGCCGCGAGGACGTTTCATTGCCGCTGATTCTACAGGAATGGACTGATCTGAGCTCTTCGCATCCCTCTGTGTTCTTCCTCGGTGTACCTCGGTGCTCTCTGTGGTTG
>Ga0157372_10002702_pt1 | contig 19176 bp, 13 predicted proteins | sample C55metaG_FD_115307 | JGI IMG/M metagenome (GOLD analysis project Ga0157372, IMG submission 115307) | Corn rhizosphere microbial communities from Kellogg Biological Station, Michigan, USA - C5-5 metaG | ecosystem: Host-associated > Plants > Roots > Rhizosphere > Soil | place: USA: Michigan... | reverse complement strand
TCTGCGACCCGCTGAACGGCATCAACTACCGCACCCGCATGTCAGTGGCACTTGCTACCGGACATCCCCAGCGTGCGCTGGATGTATTGGCCATGTACTGGAAGGCGAGCGGACTTGGTCCCATGCCAACGGCACCCCAGGCCATCGCACTGACCATGCTCGGGCGGATTGGGGAAGCGCAGACCACGCTGGCATCGATGGAACCGCGCGGCGACGGTTACTACCTCGCGCAACTGATCGTGGGCAAAGCCGCTGGCGAAGACCCGGCGAAACTCTACGCCCGCCTGCAGAACGTGGATCGCAAAAGCTCGAAGTTTCAAATACGGGACATCACCGACGCGGCGGCAGCCGCGTTGTCCGGTAACCGCGCCCAAGCCAATCGCCACGCCGCGGTGCTGGACACCCGGCCGGCCGGCGGCCTGCTGCTTGCCATCGTGGTCACCGAATGCCAGTGCGGCGCGCCATTCGACCTCGACGCCACGCCCCACTTCAAGGCTCTGCTCGCCGAATCCGGGCTGCGTTGGCCGCCACCACAAACCATCAAATACCCCGCCCGCGCTCCGGAGAACGGAGCCAAGCTCATTCCTGCGCCAACAACAGCAAAGGACACCGCGCATGACTGATGCTTGGCAACGCACGAAGGAACGCAAGCTGGTGCAGTGGACAGTGGCTTATGCGGCGGGCGCGTTCGCGTTGCTGCAAGGCGTGGACATGGTGGCCGCCAACGCGGCATCTGGATGAAATCTACTTTGGAGCCAAAGTTAACGCCCCACATCCGATAGTCGCACTTGTCATCGCGCTGCTGGTTCTTGGTGCAGTACTTTTGATGCTCGTGCCGCTTGCGCGATGGTGCGTGCGGTGTGCGCGTCCAGATCGAGTTCAATCAGAGTCAGCCTGACTTGCGATCTGTGTACACAGCGGCGACCGAGTATTTGGGAGTAGTCGTAGGCGGATCTAACGTTTCTACGCCGAGTCAGGGACCAAAGGCCGCTATCGGGCGACTCGGTAAAGGCGGCGGCCGCCCGCTTTTGGCCGACCAGAGACCGACGCTATCGACCCATTGACGCCGGTGGCGGCAGTCCGTATTCGGGATACCTGACTGCTGCCGGATGGGCGACACGATTCGGCACGCTATGAGGCCGGAACGCAGGTCCCAACTCCCTCGCGAGGCCTCTCTACCTGCGTAGTGCCGTGGGATTGCGTACACTCGCAGAAGTAGAGGCCGGCCTGTCGCCGGCGGGGGGCCCTCGCACCGTGCCTGATCGACGATCTGTGCTTGCGGAACTGAAGCACCGCAATGTGTTGCGTGCGGCGGTGTTGTACATCGGTGCGATGTGGGCGCTGGCGCAGGGCATCGCGCAGCTCAGCGGTCCGTTCGGGTTGCCGGACGCGGTGACCCGCTGGTTCGTGATCGCCTGCGTGATCGGCTTTCCGTTCTGGATCACGTTTGCGTGGTTCTACGAGTTCACGCCGCAGGGCTTCAGGCGCGAAAACCAAGTCACTGTAGATGCGCCACAACGGCATACCAACGCGCGCAAGCTGGATTTCGCGATCATCGGCGTGCTCGTTGTCGCGGTGGTGCTGTTGGCATCGGGGTATTTCGTACGTCGCGATGCGCCTGCAAACGCCGCCGTGCTTATTTCCATTCCCGCCAAATCCATCGCGGTGCTGCCGTTTCAGAACCTGTCCAACGACAAGGACAACGAATACTTCGTGGCCGGCATGCAGGACTTGATCCTGACCAAGCTGGCCGACATTGGCGGACTGAAGGTCATCGCGCGCACGTCCACCGCGAAGTACGCGAGTCACCCCGGAGACCTAAAAACAATCGGCGAGCAACTGGGCGTCGCGACCATCCTGGAAGGCAGCGTGCAGAAGGCAGGCGACCAAGTACTGATCAACGTGCAGTTGATCGACACCGGGACCAATGGCCACATCCGGGCTGAGGCCTACACCCGCACCCTCACCAACGTGTTCGGCGTCGAGGGAGACGTGGCTGAGAAGGTCGCGACAGCCCTGAAGGCCAAACTCTCGCCTGCCGAAAGCGCGCGCCTCGCCAGTGACATGAGCACTAATTGGGAGGCCAACAATCTGTTCCTGCGGGCCGAGCAACAAGCCAATCTGGGCAACGTCAATTACGATACCGCGAGCATGAAAGCCGCGATCCCGCTGTATCAGCAGGCCATCCAACACACGCCGAATTTCTCATTGGCGTATGCGCGATTGTCCTACGTGCAAAGCGAACTGGCGTGGTTCGGCGGTGGCGGTCTGGATGTTCCACAACTCATCATCGATGCGCGCTACAACGCCGGGCAGGCCCTGCAGTTGGCACCGAACCTTCCCGCCGCACAGCTCGCCGTCGGCTACAGCGACTACTGGGGGCGTGGCGCCTACGCTGGTGCGTTGAAAGCTTTCGCGACGGCGCTGGCGCTGCGGCCCAACGACGCCGACACGCTGGCGGCGCAGGGCTTCGTGCAGCGTCGGCAGGGTAGCTTCGGTGCCGCGATCGCTTCGTTGCAACAAGCCACTACACTGGATCCGCGGAACTCTTCGCTGGCTTTCGAGCTGGGCGGCACGTACATGATGGCAGGCCGCTACCCGGACGCCGAGCGCTCCTTGCAGCGCGCTTTGGCGCTGGATTCGCACAACCACAACGCGAAATGGCAACTTTCCAATTCCATCCTGTGTGCCACGGGAGACATCCGGGGTGCGCTGGCAGCGGCGGACGGCGATGCTCCGGTTTTGAAACTGCAACGCGTAACCCTGCTGACCTATGAGCGAAAGTACGCGGAGGCGCTGGCGCTGCTGGATTCAGTGCCCGACACGGCTGACAACTTTGGCTCTGGATCCGGCGCCGGCCCCAAGGCGATAGCGCAAGCCGAGCTGTACCGGCGGATGGGCGACATTGGCCATGCGAGGCCGTTGTACGCACAGGCGCTGCCGCAAATTCGTGCACAATTGGCGCAGTTGCGCGGCGTCAACCAGGCGTTGCAGTGGAATTACCTCGCCGCTGCCGAATTGGGGCTCGGCAACACCGCGCAGGGTTTGGATGCGCTGGCCAAGTCCAAGGCCGTCATCAAGGACAGCCATGACAACGTGTACGGCCCCATAGCGACGGAAATGATCGCGGCGCTATACGCCGAAGCGCGGCGTTCCGACCTTGCGGTTCCACTGCTGGCGCAGGCCCTCGCAACCCCGGGCATCGGCGCCTATTACGCCCCCGTGCTGCTGTGGCTGGACCCGGCGTGGGACCCGATCCGCCACGGTTCGAGCTTCCAAGCGCTGCTGCGAAAGTACGCCAAATACAAACCCGCTGTAATGCCCGTCGCGGAGACATCCATTTCAACCGCACCGGCGCCCGCCTTGGCAGCCCCCTGACCGGCCCCCAATTCCGTTCGTAGCGACGTTAGGCTTTCAAGAGTCGAAAGCGCCCGAGTAGCTGCTATACGGCAGCACAATGTGGTTTGCCACAGTCCACCATTGGCCGAACTGCGCCCGTATCTCGTGGCGATGGCATCAGCGAAGCTGGAACTGTCACTGACGACCCTAAGACCCACACCACCGATACCAAGGAGCCCAAAACCCGGAACCTGAGCTAAGCTGCAACCCCAAACCGGTAGCTCACTTTAAGTGAAAACCCCGCGTTAGAATTGGGGGGCAATCAACAGCCCCCACACCAAGATCCCGCATCACCAATTGCGCAGTAGCGCGATCAAGCCGATCTCTCCGGCCTGCGCACCTCGCATTCAAATCTGGCGACTTCAATGGCTGGCCAGCCGTGCACGGCAGCCGCCCTGTGCAACTTTTTGTTACTTGCGACGCGATTCGTGAACCGCATCGTGACATTGGCCGCCGGCCTGGGGTATACACAGCCGATGCGCGAATGGCGGGGGCACAATCAAAAGAAGCCCATCGCACAGGGGAGCAAATGACCATCCAGGACAATGCGCGCGGCAACGGCAGCGAATTTTACGAGATGCTGTTCGTCGCCAATCCACTGCCCATGTGGGTTTTCGAGATCGCGAGTGGCCGGTTCCTGGCCGTGAACGCACAAGCATGCCGACATTACGGCTACAGCGAGGAAGAATTCCTCGCCATGACCATTGCCGACATACGCCACCCGGAAGAGCAGGCGCACCTCGCCGAGGTGCGTTCCACCGGTCCGGTTGGTCACCGCGAGTTCGGCTCTTGGCGGCACCTGATGAAGGACGGCACGGTGATCCACGTCGAGGTCTCCTCCGACGACATCGTGTTGCAGGGTGTAGCCGCGCGTCTCGTGCTCGCCAAGGACGTGACCGAGCGGGTCCACGTCGAAGCGGCGCTGCGCCTGAGCCTCGAACGCTTCGATTACGTGACGCGTGCCACCGAGGACGCGCTGTGGGACCGCAACTTCGTCGACAACACCATCTGGTGGAACGATGGCTTGGAGCGGCTGTTCGGCGGGACCGTGGAGCCGAGCATCGAATGGGCGCGCGAACGTATCCACCCGGACGATCGCGAGCAGGTTGTCCGCCGCATGGAGGAAGCCATCGACAGCGACGCGCAGCAGTGGACAAGCGAGTACCGGTTCCGGCGCCATGATGGTACCTATGCATTCGTGTATGAACGCGGTTTCGTGATCCGCGATGCCGGCGGACGCGCGGTACGCCTCGTCGGCGCCATCACCGACCTCTCGGATCGCAAGAGGCGCGAAGACATCCTGCGCGAACAGGCGATGCTGCTCGATCGGGCAAAGGACGTGATCATGGTACGCGGCCTCGATCGCCGCATCCGTTATTGGAACCGCGCCGCGGAAACCATCTACGGCATTCCCCGTGAACAGGCGATCGGAAAGCGGGTGGAAGACATCGTCGTCTACGATGATCCAATTGCCTTCGAGGCTGCCGACGCAGAAGTATTCAACAAAGGCGAGTGGTCCGGGCGCCTGCAGCAGACCGCGGCAGATGGTAAGACCATTACCGTCGATGGGCACTGGACGCTGCTCCGCGACGAACGCGGCAACCCGGTGGGGGTCCTGAAGATCCACACCGATGTCAGCGAGCGCGTGGACCTGGAGCGCCGCTTGGCGCAGTCACAAAAGCTGGAGGCGATCGGCCAGCTCACTGGCGGCATCGCGCATGACTTCAACAACCTCCTGACGGTCATCGTCGGTAACGCGGACGCCCTCGCGGACGAGCTTCAGCACCAGGCGGACATACTCCCGCTCGTGGAAATGATCCGCACCGCCGGTGAACGCGGTGCGGAGCTGACCAGCCACCTGCTCGCCTTCGCGCGCCGACAGGCACTGCAGCCGAAATCAATCCAGCCCAACAAGTTGATTGACGGGATGCGCAACCTGTTGCGGCGGACCTTGGGCGAAAACATCGAACTTGCGGTGCAGCATGCGCCCGGCGTCGCGACGGTGTCGGTGGACCCGGCGCAGTTTGAATCGGCACTGCTGAACTTGTGCATCAACGCCCGCGACGCCATGCCGGGGGGCGGCCGGCTGATGATCGAAACGAGCAATGTGGTCCTGGACGAAAACTACGCCCAGCAGCGTGTGGACGTGGCGCCCGGTGACTACGTGCAGATTTCGATATCCGACAGCGGCACCGGGATGAGTGCCGCGGATGTGGCGCGTGCGTTCGAACCGTTTTTTACAACCAAGGCGCGCGGAAAGGGAACAGGCTTAGGCCTGAGCATGGTGTACGGTTTCGTCAAGCAATCCGGCGGGCACGTGGGGATCTAATCGGAGCTCGGCCATGGCACCGTGGTCTCGCTCTACCTGCGCCAGGCCAGCGGCCCGAGCGAACCGTACGTGAGGGTCGAACCGGGAAACATCGCGGGCCGCGGTCAACGCATTCTGCTGGTCGAGGACGATGATCTGGTGCGCGCGCACGCAATAAAACTCTTGGAAAGTCTCGGCTATGGCGTCGTTGCCGCGAGCAATGGGCCGGAGGCGTTGGAACAGTTGCAGCAAGGCGTTGCCTGCGATCTCCTGTTCACGGACGTGATCATGCCCGGCGGCATGACCGGGCCCAAGTTGGCTGAAGCCGCGCGCGCGCTACGCCCCGGCCTGCCCGTGTTATATACATCCGGCTACACCGAGAATGCGATCGTCCACCACGGTCGCGTGGACGCAGGGGTCAATCTGCTGCACAAGCCCTACCGCAAGCAGGAACTGGCGGCGAAGCTTTTCGCGGTGCTAGGCCAGAGCCAGTCCAAGGACGGTGACAACTGATGGACATGGATTCCGACACCCCGCGAAGACTCCTGATCCTCGACGACGAGTCTGCCGTGGCGCAGACGGTGGCATTTGCCGCGGAGCGGCACGGCTTCGCGGTTCGGATGTCGGGATCAGCCGAGATTTTCTTCGAAGACGTTGCCGGCTTCGAGCCCAGTCATATCATTATTGATTTGCTGATGCCGGGCATGGACGGCGTGGAGGTGCTGCGCAATCTCGCGGCGCGAGGTTGCGGCGCCAGCATCATCATGATGAGTGGGATGGGCAGCAAAGTGCTGGAGTCAGCACAGCGGGTGGGAATCGAGCGTGGCCTTCGCATCACCGGAGTCCTGGCCAAGCCTTTCAAGGCAGCGGAACTTCGCGCACTGCTGGATGCGCACGCGCGTGTCCGAACACACCCCGAGCCACTCGCGGTGGCCGATCGCGAAGTCTTGCTGGACGACATCGGATCAGCGTTGCGCGAGGAACAGTTCGTATTGCACTACCAGCCCAAGGTCCACCTCGCCAGCGGCCGCCCCGCCGGTGTGGAGGCGCTGGTGCGTTGGCAGCACCCACAATTCGGCCTGCTGCCGCCCGACCGGTTCCTGCCGCTGATTGAACAATCCGGCAACATGGATTGGTTGAACGTCATCGTCATAAACGCGGCACTGGCCTGGTTCACTGGCGTGCGGGGTGACGACGCGCTGCAACTCGCCATCAATATCTCCGCCGGCAGCCTTACGGACGTCAGGTTCACGGATCTGCTGCATGAGCGATGCACTCGGTTCAAGGTTGACCCGGCTCGCATCATCCTGGAACTGACGGAAACCACCGCCCCGCAGCGCACCGCCGAGGTGCTCGACATCCTTACCCGGGTTCGGCTGAAGGGATTTCATCTCAGTATCGACGACTTCGGCACGGGCTATTCCTCACTCGTGCAACTGGCGCAGCTGCCGTTTTCCGAAATCAAGATAGATAGGTCGTTCGTCAGGGAGCTACACGCGTCCGACGAGGCGCGCAAGATCGTCGCGATCACCATCGCGCTCGGTAAGCAACTGCAACTCACCACCGTGGCCGAAGGGGTGGAGGACGAAGCGCAAGCGCGTGTACTGGCGGAACTACAGTGCGATCAGGCACAGGGTTATTTCTTCGCCAAACCAATGGACGCGGACAGCGCGCACGCGTGGCTCCGCGAACGCAGTTAGCTGCCAGCCACCGACAACAACAAGAGGCTAAAGCCAACAGCAAAACCCAAGCACCGATGCAGTAACCTTCAACCCGCGGACTTCCCATTTATCCGTGGTACGCCGATTGGGGGCAGGTCCATGGGCGCCATTGCGGTATAGCTCGACCGCGCCGCGACCTGGGCGCGGCGTCAATGGCGTATGTACTGCCGTCTGCATGGCCAGGTGAAACGGGCAAGCCGATTCCCGCCATTCAGGAAGGTCAACCATGAGTGCGCAAAGCTCAATGGATCAACGTCGGTCCCTGAACCCGAACGGTGGGGTCAGCCCCGTGAAGTCGCCAATGACTTTTGCATCGTAGGGACCATTCAGTTGGTTGAAGCCGTTGCCGGGCATATTGATCGCGCCCTGCTGAAACACGATCTGCCCGGACGGCGTGACTTCGAGAACGCGATCGTTGAACTGGTCGCTGATCAGCGTATCGCCTTCTCTCAAGCGCACGGCGCGTGTCGGCAGTGGCGTTGGATTACTGCCGGGTGCGGTGTTGGTGACATATTGCCAGACGACATTGTCGCCACCATCGACCTCGACGATGCGATTGTTGTTGGAATCGGTAATCAGCGTGTCGCCATTGGGCAGCCGGCTGGTGCGTGCGGGTTGCGTCAACCAGTTGTGGAAAGAATCGGCCTCGTCACCGGGAAGCACGGAATTGCCAACTGGCAACAGTTCAACGGGCGATGCTCAGTCATAGGTAATCAGCACGACTCGCACGCCCGCCTTGCGAGGCGGCAGCACCACCACGGTTCGCAATGGATCGCGTTTCCCTGGATCAGCGCTACCGCGTCGAATGATCCGACCGGGGGGCAGTGGAGCAACGCTGTGCACGTCAGCAGCGGTATGAGGACCCGCTGGTACCAAAACGGCGCCACTGAACCGGACCTCGCCGGGCGGGGCAGAAGCCGCCAGGTTCTTCCTCGGCGCGGCGTCGGTACCATCGAAAGCGAACAGGGCAAGAGCGGTCAGCAGCGCGGCTTGCGCCAAGCGGGTCATGACAGAAGCCAGCGAAGCACGGCTCGCAAGCGATTCGGCGATCCAAGCCAATACCGTGTTCCGCATTCATCCCGAATGTAAACCTGCCGGCCGCTAAGTAGCGGGTCGAGCAGAAAGCCGGTCGATGCGCCCCCGTTCCGGATGATGCGCCCGCCGCCATCTATGGTCAGGCGATCCGATGCCAAGGCACGCCGTGCTTCGCTACGCCAATCCAAGGGCGGCGGAAGACCTCGGGCGAGTTCGGACCGTGCCTCATCCCGCTCCGGGATGAACTCTCGTTGCCGCGCGGTGGCCGCTTTCGTCATCTGACTCTCTCGTTCCTGTGCTTGAGCGCCAAAAATGAGCGCACAACCTTACGCATCCCGCGCCGGTGCGGGGTCAAGTTGCATGCGCATGCGAAACCGTGGGATAGACAACGCAGTTGTGGTCATCCCCAAGACGCCACGGCCTGCGATTCAGCTGCGCATCATGACGACCCGATTCGCGGCCAACTTTGCGCCCAATCACGAAGTAACTTTTCTTTACGATTAATTTTGCGTCCGACACTACGGCGCGAGAACTGGCCAAATCGCGTAGGGCGGCTGCGCGGCTTGCTGCTGCGGGAACGCGCACCGAGTACCTCGCCGCACTCAGATTTGTCGTGATCGAGCACCGGCTAGCGGCGTCCACTTGCGTCGCCCAGGGAGCAAGCGCGCAAGAGTGTTCCGGCAGCGACACATCACCAACCACCGTCCCCCGCCGCAGCATCGATCCGCCTCACGTCGCGTACGGCGGCACTCACCGCCGCCACGGTTCCCGTCGCGGTATCGAAAACCATGCCATTGGGAGAATTGGCGTTCGGGATGCGTCCAATGACCTCAAAGGAGTCCAAGTCGAAAATCCTGATCGCGCCGGTCGTGCCGTCCGCGGCAAACTCCCGGTTCAATGGCTGGGTCATGGCGATGCAGGTTGTGCCGTCGACCTCGCGGATGCGTTCCACGGGCGCCGCCGCTGCGTGCGTTCCAGACATCGATGCCGCCGTCGCGGGCCACATAGATGCGGTGGCTGGCGCGATCGAGGAAAATGAAGTGGATGCCATCGCTCGTGGCGCGCGACACGTCTTGGGCCGCCAGGCATGAATGCCCCAGTTGCGGGATCACCTGTTGTCGCTGCTTCAAGCGGCTCGCGCATCGGCATCTTCGAGCGCTACTGACCGTCGGGGTGTTGATGTGCATCGGTGCGGGTACGCTGCTCGGCCATCTGTTCCCGGCACCTTCGCGAGACTGGGCGACGCGGAGGTAGCGCAGGTCAACCTACCGGTTGCCGTGCTGATCTGGCTGATGATCGTGCCGATGTTGCTCAAGATCGATTTCCACGCCTTGGCAGGCACGCGTCAACACTGGAAGGGCATCGGCGTCGCGCTGTTCGTCAACTGGGCCATCAAGTCTTTCTCGATGGCGTTGCTGGGCTGGATCTTCATCCGCCACGTGTTCGCGGCGTATCTGGCGGCGGCCCAGCTCGACTCTTATATCGCCGGGCTGTTGGCGACCGTGGTGGGCGTATTGATCGAAGTACCGGTCATGCTGTCGGTGGTGCGGATCGTCAATCGCTCTCGCAGGTGGTACGAAGCGCGCGCATAACCGTGTGCGGAACGTCCGCTTACGAGTCTGACGGCTGCGCTACTGAACTTCCGCTTCTGGCCGATTCTGTTGAAAAACTCACGCCGCGCGCGTGGTGGCGAAAAAAGCACCAATTCTCAGCAAAAGTTGGACCACGAGAGTTCGACTCGACGTAGTTGGCGATCAAAACTGCACCGCAACCGCGCTCTCGCGGCCGATGTTTCGTCGGCCAAATTTTCGAGTCGAGTTTTTCAACAGAATCGGCCGAGAGCCGCCAAGTTGTCGATGCCCTGAACAAGAAAAGCCCGCCGAAGCGGGCTTTTCTTTGAATCACCGGGACAAGCCGATCGCGGCCCTGCGCCGCTCCTACTTCTTCGGCGGCTCCAACCCGCGATCCTTCTTCATCGCGTCGATGTTGGGGGCGCGGCCGCGCCAGTCGGCGTACATCTTGGCGAGGTCTTCGGTGTTGCCGCGCGACAGCACCAGGTTGCGGAAGCGGTCGCCATTGGCGCGGGTCAGGCCGCCGTGCTCTTCGAACCAGCCGTAGGCGTCGTCGGCCAGCATCTGGGTCCACAGATACGCGTAATACCCGGCCGAGTAGCCGCTGCCCCAGATGTGCGAGAAGTAGCTGGAACGATAGCGCGGTGGCACGTAACTCAAGTCCACGTGGTTGTCCTTGAGCGCCTTGGCTTCGAACGCGTCCACGTCGCTCACCTTGGGTGCGCTCGGCGAGATGGTGTGCCAGGACATGTCGAGCAGCGCGGCCGAGATCAGCTCGGTCATGTCGTAGCCCTTGTTGAAGAGCTGCGAGTTCTTGAGCTTGTCGACCAGCGCCTTCGGCATCGGCTCGCCGGTCTTGTAGTTCTTCGCGTAGTGAGCGAACACGGTCGGATACAGCGCCCAATGTTCGTTGAACTGCGAGGGGAATTCGACGAAATCGCGCTGCGGCACGGTGCCGGACAGGCTCGGGTATTCCTGGTCGGCGAACATCCCGTTCAGGGCATGGCCGAACTCGTGGAACATCGTGGTCACGTCGTCGAACGACAGCAGTGCGGGCCGGCCAGGCGCGGGCTTGGTGAAGTTGGCGACGTTGTAGATCACCGGCATCTTGTTCAGCAGTTTCGACTGCGTGACGAGGTTGCTCATCCACGCGCCGCCGCTCTTGTTGTCGCGCTTGAAATAGTCGCAGTAGAACAGCGCCAGCGGCTTGCCGTTCGAGTCATACACCTCGAACACGCGTACGCTCGGCTCCCATACCGGTAGGTCCTTGCGCTCCTTGAAGGTCAGGCCATAGAGCTGGTTGGCAGCGTAGAACACCCCGTTCTCCAGCACGTTGTTCAACTCGAAATACGGCTTCACCTGCGCGGCATCGAAGTCGAACTTGGCTTTGCGCACCTGCTCGCCGTAGTGATCCCAGTCCCACGCATCCAGCTTGAAGCCAGGCTTGCCGGCCGTCTTCTGGTCCTTGTCGATCATGTCCTGGCGGTCCTTGCCCTCGGCTTCGGCGCGCGCCACAGCGGGCGGCGCCAACTGGTCGAGGAAGTTCATCACCGCGGATGACGTCTTCGCCATCTGGTTTTCCAGCTTCCACGCGGCGTAGGTGTCGAAGCCGAGCAGCTTGGCCTTCTGCGCGCGCAGGTATGCCATCTCCTCGATGGTGGCGCGGGTGTCGTTGGCGTCGCCCTTCTCGGCGCGGGTCCACGAGTGTTCGAACAGCTCATGGCGGACGTCGCGGTCGTCCAGCGAACCCAGCGCGGGCTGCTGGGTGGTGTTCTGCAGCGGGATCACCCACTTGCCTTTCAGGCCGCGCGCCTTGGCGTCCTGCGCGGCCGCATCGATCTCGCCGGGCGACAGGCCCTTGAGTTCAGCCGCGCTGTTCACCACCAGCGCGCCAGCCTTGTCCGCGGCCAGCAGCTTGTTCTGGAACTGCGCCGACAGCGTCGAGATTTGCTCGTTGTAGTGTTTCAGCTTGGCCTTGTCGGCGCTGGAAAGCTTGGCGCCGTTGTGCACGAACTGCTGATAGTCGTATTCCAGCAGGCGCGCGGATTCCGGATCCAGCTTCAGCGTGGCGCGCTGGTCGTAGAGCTTCTGGATGCGGGCGAACAGTTTCGGATTCAGGAAGATCGCGTCCTGGTGCGCGGCCAGCTTGGGCGCTTCGACTTCCTGCACCTTCTGCAGCGTCGGGTTGGTGTCTGCGCCGGCAAGCAACTCGAATACAGCCATTACCCGGTTCAACATCGCGCCGGTTTTTTCCATGGCGACGATGGTGTTCTCGAACGTGGGTATCGCCGGATCGTTAGCGATCTTTTCGACTTCCGCGCGCTGCAGCTTCATGCCCTCCTCGATGGCGGGCTGGAAGTCCGAATTCTCGATCTTGGTGAAGTCGGGCGTTTCGAACGGCAGTGTCGAAGCCTTGGAGAACGGGTTGGCGGCGGTGGCTTTGGCCGCGCGCACGGCGGCGCCCCCAGGTCCAGCCTGTGCGGTCACGCCGATGGTTCCGGCGAGCAGGGCGCAGCAGGCGAGCGCAAGGGTTCGATGGTGGAGCGATGGCATGGCAAAACTCCTGGCACGGCAAGGGGGAGCGGATCAGGCGGCTGCGACGTCGCGCAACTGCCAGTGGGGTCCGATCAGGATGAACAGGCGATGGCGCAACACGAAGTGGGTCAGGCGGGTGACCACTTGCACGTCGATGTGCAGGTCATCGAGCACGGCGGTGACGGTGGCGGCGGGATCGACCGGTGCGAGCGATTGATCGACTTCGTCGGGATCGGGCTGCTTGGCTTTCCAGCTCTGGAACAGGACCGGCTGGCGCAGCGCGGATTGCAGGGCTTCGGCGAAACTCTGCGGCGATGACCCCTGGAACGACAGGTCGGGGTCGGGGCCGCGCGCCTGAGCGAGATTGGCGATCGTGAGATAGAACCGTTGGGCTTGACTCAAGTTCGGGCTCCGGGAGCGCACGAGGGCAGGGAGAGCGGGCCATCAATGATGCCTTGATTGCGCGGAGGGTGCCATCCGTGCCGCAAGTCATGGCGTCTCGTGGCTGGTCAGAGCATCACTTTGAAAAGGCCTGATCGACACCTTTCCACTTTCGCCATTCCGGCGCAAGGCGGAGTGCCTTTGCAACCCTGCACATACAGCCCGGTTATCGCGTCGCGACTCCGGATGACGAGCAAAACAGACCCTCCTTGGACCTGATGAGGGAAATCTTCATCGGCAATTTGGATTGGGCCGACCGTGACTCCCCGCAGTGGCGCGCGGCCGGGAATCCCGGTATAGCAGGCCGTCCAACGCCACGACACGAAGGGGCGCAACATGTCATCCACGATTCGCAAGTCCGTTTTGGCGGTATGCGCTGTGTTGGCAGGTGGGTGATTGGTCGCCTGCTCGCAGTCGCCTTCGCCGGCCGCGCCGGCCGAGAGATCGGCATCTGCATCTTCCACAAGCGCCACGCCGATCACCTCGCCGGCGCCTGCGGGAACGTCCGCTCCAGCAATTGCCTCGACGAACGTCGAGGGCACGCGCCTGTTGCGCTTCCCCGATGTGTGCGGCGATCGCGTGGTGTTCACCTACGCGGGTGACCTGTGGACCGCGTCGACGCACGGCGGCGTCGCGACGCGCCTGACCGCCGGGCCGGGTCTGGAAATGGCTGCGCGCTTCTCGCCCGACTGCAGGCAGATCGCGTTCAGCGGCCAATACGGCGGTGACAGCCAGGTGTACGTGGTGCCTGCCAGCGGGGGCGAACCGACCCAGTTGACCTTCTACCCCGCGGTGGGGCCGCTGCCGCAGCGCTGGGGTTTCGACAACCAGGTGTATGGCTGGACGCCGGACGGGAAATCCGTGCTGTTCCGTTCGTGGCGCGATTCGCGCACCATCTCCGATCCACGCGTGTTCACCGTGGCCGTCACCGGCGGCCTGCCGAGCGTGCTGCCGATGCCGCAATCGGGCACCGCGCGGTTTTCGCCGGACGGCAAGCAGGTGGTGTATTCGCCCAAGTTCCGCGACTTCCGCGACTGGGACCGCTACAAGGGCGGCTGGGCGCAGGATCTCTTCATTTACGACCTCGCCTCGAAGTCGGCGAAGAACATCACCAACGATCCCAACACCGATCGTGACCCGGTGTGGATCGGCAAGGACATCTATTTCCTGTCCGATCGCGGTCCGCACCTGAATCTCTATCGCTACGACACCAGCGACGGCAAGACCACGCAACTGACCGATTACAAAACCGACGACGCGCGCTGGGCCAGCGGCGACGCCGCCGGGCAGATCGTGTACGAGGTGACCGGCGGGCTGCACGTCTTCGATACCCGCAACAACGCCGACCGGGCCCTGACCATCCACGTTCCGAGCGACCTGGTCGCCTCGCGTGCATCCGAGCGCAGCGTCAAGAAATTCATCGAGGATTACGCGCTCAGCCCCAACGGCAAGCGCGCGGCGTTCACGGCGCGCGGCGACGTCTTCAGCGTGCCGCTGGAACACGGCATCACGCTCGATCTCACCCACACGCCGGGCGCGCACGAACGCGAAGTGTCGTGGTCGCCCGACGGCAAGCGCGTTGCCTACGTCTCCGATGAAAGCGGCGAGGAAGAGGTTTGGGTGCGCGATGCCGACGGTACCGATCCGGTGATGTTGACCCGCGGCGTGATCGGGCGCCTTTACCAGCCATTGTGGTCGCCCGACGGCAAGCATCTCGCGTTCGTGGATTCGGGCAACCGCATCCACGTGATTGGCACTTCGACCAATGCAAACGACCAGGTGGTCGCGCAGGATCCGGGCGTGTCGAGGCGCGATTATGCGTGGTCGCCCGGTGGGCATTACCTCGCCTATTCGTTGACCGACAAGGACACGCAGTTGTCGCGGCTGTACGTGTACGAGCTCGGTTCCGGAAAAGCCGTCGAGCTCGGGCGCGAATACGCCGATGCGATGGCGCCCGCGTTCTCGCCCGACGGCAAATACCTGTACTTCCTCGGGGACCGCGAATGGTCGCCGCAGTTCTCCAGCGTGGAGCTGGACTACGCGACCAATCGCACCACCCAGATCCTCGCCTACGCGCTGCGCAAGGGCGTCGAGAACCCGTTCGCGCCGCGCAACGACAGCGCGGCTGGCGATGAAGGCACGCCGGATTCCTCCGTGCCTGCGGGCAAGGGCGACGATGCACACGGCAAGCGGGGCAAGCCGAAACCGGCGACGCAGATCAACGACAAAATCGACTTCGACGGCCTCGGGCAACGCCTGGTGCGTGCGCCGATCGACCCCGAAAACGTCCAGTGGCTCGCGATCACGCCCAAGGCGATCCTTTACGCGACCGCTGGCGCGCCGTTCCTCGGCCGCGAAAGCGCGCTGCCGTTGAAGGTGCATGCGTGGTCGTTCAAGGATCGGAAAGACAGCGAGGTGTACACGCACAAGCCGCAAGGTGGCCCGGGCGGCGAAGGCGGTGGCGGCGCGGCGCCGCTGGCGTTGTCGGCCGACGGTTCCACGCTGCTGGTGCACGACGGCGACGATTACAAGCGGATCGATCTCGACGCGCCCAAACCGAAACCCGAAGACGTGAAGCTGGATGGCCTGTTCATGCGGGTCGATCCCAAGGCCGAGTACGTCGAAATCTTCAACGACGTGTGGCGGCGCTACCGCGATTATTTCTACGTGGCCAACACCAACGGCTACGACTGGGATGCGCTGCGCGCGAAGTACCAGCCGTTGCTGAAATATGTCGGCGACCGCACCGACCTCAACTACGTGTTGGGCGAGATGATCGCCGAGCTTTCCAACTCGCACACCTACGTCGCGGGCGGCGACCTCGGCTTGCCGGACAAGCCGCACGTCGGCTTGCTGGGCGCGGACTTCAAGCTGGATGCCGCGAGCGGCCGCTACCAGGTTGCCAACGTGTTCGCCGGCGAGAACGACGAGCCGCGCTACCGTTCTCCGCTCACCGAGGTCGGCGTGGACGTCACGCCCGGCGATTACATCCTCGCGATCAACGGCACACCATTGACGAGGGACGAGAATCCATACCGGCTGCTCAGGATCGCGCCAGGACAGATGGTGCAGCTTCTGGTCAACTCGCGTCCGGGCATGGACGGCGCGCGCACGGTGCTGGTGAAGCCGATCGCGAGCGAGATGGACTTGCACTATTACGACTGGGTGCAGGCCAATCGTGCATACGTCGCCAAGGCCAGCGACGGCCAGATCGGCTACCTGCACATTCCCGACATGGGCGTGGACGGCGCGCGCGAATTCATCAAGTGGTACTACCCGCAGTTGCGCAAGCCGGGCCTGATCATCGATGTGCGCGATAACGGGGGCGGCTTCATGTCGCAGACGATGATCGAGCGGCTGTCGCGCAAGCTGCTGGCGTACAACTACCTGCGAGGCAGCTCGATCACCGGCACCTATCCGGGTGCGACTTATCTCGGTCATCTCGCCGCACTCAGCAACGGCACCACTGCTTCGGACGGCGACATCTTCTCGTACATGTTCAAGCAGGCGAAGCTGGGACCGCTGATCGGCACGCGCACCTGGGGTGGCGTGATCGGGATCGGCGGACTGGGGCCGCTGATCGACGGCGGCGACGCGTTCGTGCCGCAGTTCGCGGGCATCGTCGGCCTCGACGGCAAGTACACGGTCGAAGGCCACGGTGTCGATCCCGACATCGTGGTGAACGAAGACGTGTCGCAGCAACTGGCCGGCAAGGATCCGCAGCTCGACAAGGCGATCGAAGTGCTGGAAAAGGAAATCCAGGCGCATCCGCTGAACCTGCCGCCGCAGCCGCCGGGGCTGGACAAGGCCCCGCCGGCCATGCGGCCGAAGTCCGCCGCGAGCACCGCGCCTGCGGGTTGATGCCATCGCGCGCGTCGGTTTCGATCCGGCGCGCGCGTATCACGGTGGTGTGTTCGCGGATTGCTGTGCACGCAGCGCCCGCGTCAATGTTTCCGCGTCGCGCCAGGTCAGTGGCGCGCGCTTGCCCCCGAGCTTCAGCAGCCGGCGAGCGCGACGTTGTTTCGCGACGATGCGCAGCCAGCGCGGATGGAGCGGTTCCGCCGTGAAAGCGTGCAGCATGCGGCCATCGCTGGCGAGGTGGCGGCCGAGCTTTTTCGCTACCGCTTGCAAGCTGGCCTGCGTGAAGAATCCGACATGCTGGCCGGTTTCCGGTGCGTAGTAATGCCATTCGCCGGGGCGGTTGTTTTGTTCCGGCAGCAACTCGGTGGAAAAGATCAGGATCGGCACGCGTTCCGTGAGCTCCCGGAAAACCGGCAGCGGGTCGGTCAGGTGCTCGGCCACTTCGAAACACGTCGCGAGATCGAAGCTTGTTGTCTCGTCTGCTTCGAAGCCCAGCGCGAACAGGTTCTCGCAATGGGGGTCGCTCCAGCGGAAATCATGGCCGCGGTCGCGCATCAGCCGCACGAACAGACCGGTGCCGGCGCCGTAGTCGAGCGCGGTCCGCACGTCGCGGAAACGCCAGCGCAACAATGCGGCCACGGCGTCCGCCAGCCACAGGTTGCGCATCGCGATGCCGGTATCGAGCGCGGCGATCGCATGATCGGCATACGCCTCGTCCAGCCAATAGGGATTCTCGACCGCGACATACCCGCAGGCACGACAACGTTGGTAGCGCGCGCGGTGACGACCGAGCAGCGTCAGCTCACCGAACGGCTCGGTGGCGCCGCCGCACAATTTGCAATTCATGGTTTGAGTGCGCGCAGGGCGTCGGCGGCGTCGCGCAGATGCGCCGCCGCGGACATCGGCGGCAAGCCGTGCGGCAACACCCCCAGGCATGGCGCCGCCAGCGAGCGGTTCAGCATCACCAGGTTTTCCTTGGGGTTCAGCATGTCCGGATCGATGCGGTTGCCGATCCAGCCCAGGAATTCGCAGCCGTCGGCGCGGATCGCGCGCGCGGTGAGCTGCGCATGATTCAAGCAGCCGAGTTTCAGGCCCACCACCAGGATCACCGGAAGTTGCAGGTGCAGTGGAATCGCGTTGGCGCGCAGGGAATCCGAAAGCGGCGCCAGCCAGCCGCCCACGCCCTCCACCACGATCGCGTTGCCGTGCATGATCGCGAGCGAATCGTAGGCATCCTCGATCGGCGGCAGCGTCACTTCCTCGTCCATCTCCGCCGCCGCGATGTGCGGCGACACCGGCGACTTGAAAGCGAAAGGATTGCAGTGCTCGTAGCGCTCGGGCTTGGGATCGCTCGCCGCGATCAGCGCCAGCGCATCTTCGTTGCGCAAGCCGTCCGGGGTCTGGTCGCATCCGCTCGCAACCGGTTTCATGCCGGTTGCAAGCATCCCCGCTGCGCGCAACGCATGCAGCAGCGAACAGGCCGCGAAGGTTTTGCCGATGCCGGTATCGGTGCCGGCGATGAACACGCCCTGGATTTTCATGGCGGCAATTTCGCCTTCAGGTGTGAGCGGTAGTACTTCGCGACAGGTCCGATGAGAACGAGCAGGAAATAGGCCGAGCCGGACAGCCCGGTCAGTTGGCCCGGCAATACCAGCGCGAGCAGCGCCGAAAACAATCCGACTGCGGCAACGTAGGTGAAGATCACGCTTCGCACGCGGACCGAGTCGGATTCCTTCCAATCAAGCCACGCGGCGGTGCGCGCGCCGTGCCGGTACAACGTTGCCAGCGTGCCGACCATGCAAGCGTAGGACAATCCGTAGCAGGCGAACAAGGCCGCGGTGCCGATGGTGCTGCCGGTCAAACGCGTGACGTCGGGCGACAGCATGCCGCCACTGATGCCGTTGAAGAAGCCCGCATACACCAGGTGTAACGGGAACACGAAGATCAGGGCAAAAAACACCAGCAGCAGGGATAGCACCAGGCTGACGCGGTCGGTCAGGCGCACTGTGTCGCGCCAGCGCACGTGGGCGTGCCAGAACCAAGCAAGTTGCGCGAAACAGACGGCGAACGCGGGCACACCGAGCAGCGCGTGTTCCAACGCCGCGACGTCGCGCGGCATAGTGGCGCCGCTGATCAACAGCAGCGTGATCGCGAACGCGAAGGCGCCATCGACGAAATTATCCAGACGTGCGCTTTCGGTGCGCTCGCGGCGCACTTCGAATTCGCTCGACACGCTGGGCTCGGGCATTGCGCGATAATAGAACACTTAGCCTTGCAATTCGTTCAAGCGGACGCGCAAGGGTCG
>Ga0157372_10002701_pt1 | contig 19180 bp, 19 predicted proteins | sample C55metaG_FD_115307 | JGI IMG/M metagenome (GOLD analysis project Ga0157372, IMG submission 115307) | Corn rhizosphere microbial communities from Kellogg Biological Station, Michigan, USA - C5-5 metaG | ecosystem: Host-associated > Plants > Roots > Rhizosphere > Soil | place: USA: Michigan... | reverse complement strand
TCCGCCATGCGCCGGTCGAGATGGATCTCCATATTGCCGGTGCCCTTGAACTCTTCGTAGATCACGTCATCCATGCGTGAACCGGTGTCGATGAGGGCGGTAGCGATTATGGTAAGCGAGCCGCCTTCCTCGATGTTGCGCGCCGCACCGAAGAAACGCTTCGGCCGCTGCAGCGCGTTCGCGTCCACACCGCCGGTCAGCACCTTGCCCGACGCGGGCACGACGGTGTTGTAGGCGCGCGCAAGGCGCGTGATCGAGTCGAGCAGGATCACCACGTCCTTCTTGTGCTCGACGAGGCGCTTCGCCTTCTCGATCACCATTTCCGCGACCTGAACGTGGCGCGTCGCCGGTTCGTCGAACGTCGACGCCACCACTTCGCCGCGCACCGTGCGCTGCATCTCGGTCACTTCCTCGGGCCGCTCGTCGATCAGCAGCACGATCAGGATGACGTCGGGATGGTTGGCGGTGATCGCGTGCGCGACGTGCTGCAGCATCACGGTCTTGCCGGATTTCGGGGATGACACGAGCAGGCCGCGCTGGCCCTTGCCGATCGGGGCGACGATGTCGATGATGCGGCCGGTGATGTTCTCTTCCGCCTTGATGTCGCGCTCGAGCACCATCGGCTCGTCGGGAAAGAGCGGAGTCAGGTTCTCGAACAGGATCTTGTTCTTCGCGTTCTCCGGCGGCTCGCCGTTGACCTTGTCCACCTTCACGAGCGCGAAATAGCGCTCGCCGTCCTTCGGCGTGCGGATCTCGCCTTCGATCGTGTCGCCGGTGTGCAGGTTGAAGCGGCGGATCTGCGACGGCGAGATGTAGATGTCGTCGGTGCCGGCGAGATAGCTCGTGTCGGGCGAGCGCAGGAAGCCGAAGCCGTCGGGGAGGACCTCGAGGACGCCTTCGCCGAAGATGCTCTCGCCTTTCTTCGCCTGCGTCTTCAGCAGGGCGAAGATGAGGTCGTGCTTGCGCATTCGGTTCGCGCCCTCGATTTCCATCGAGTTGGCGATGTCGAGCAATTCGGAAACGTGCTTGGTTTTGAGTTCGGAGAGATGCATGTTGCGTGGGAGTGGAGTACGCCGGGAGCGGCCGGTCGGCCGGTTGGAGGAATTGGGATCGGTGAGGTGCCGCGACGGGAGGCGGACACCCGGAATATGCGCCGGCGCCTTTTTCCGGTGGGCGCGTCGGCAGACCGGCGCGGACGTTCCGCGCGGCCGGTCAGTCAGGGGGGAGCGTAAAGGGGATTGCCGTGGACTGTCAAGAAACCGGTTACAGGTGGCTGTCGAGAAACGCGGTCAGTTGCGATTTTGTCAGCGCGCCGACTTTTTGCGCGTGCACCTGGCCATCTTTATAGAGGATGACCGTCGGGATGCCGCGAATACCGAACTTGCCCGGCGTGGCCGGATTGGCGTCGATGTCCAGCTTGGCGACCGTTAGCTTGCCTTCGTAGGCCTTGGCCACCTCGTCCAGAACCGGCGCGAACATCTTGCACGGCCCGCACCATTCGGCCCAGAAGTCCACCAGTACCGGATTGGCCGACTGCAGGACGTCCTTGTCGAACGTGGTGTCAGAAACGTGCTTGATCATGTCGCTCATCGATGGGGTCCTTGCAACCGGGGGTGCGTTCGTCGAACGCGCAGTCAATGGCACTCGAACAAGAGTTTACCGCAACGGCATCGCGCGCTCACGGGAGGATTTTGGGGCGCGTCTGCTAAGATTCAAGGCGAAAGGTTGCATAGCGCCGCCATGACCTACGTCGTCACCGAGAGCTGCATTCGCTGCAAATATACCGATTGCGTCGACGTCTGCCCCGTCGACTGCTTCCGGGAAGGGCCCAACTTCCTGGTGATCGATCCCGACGAATGCATCGACTGCACGCTGTGCGTGGCGGAGTGCCCGGTGGAGGCGATCTTCGCCGAGGACGACGTGCCCGAGGACCAGCAGCCGTTCAAGGCTCTGAACGCCGAGCTGTCGAAGTTGTGGAAGCCGATCATAGAGCGCAAGCCCGCGCCCCCCGATGCGGACGAATGGAAGGACGTGCGGGACAAGCTCTCGCATCTGAAGCGGTGAGCGGCTTCGCGTTTGACCGCCGCGCGGGGCGGCCACTACAATCCAAAGCTTTGCACGACGTTCAACATGCGTTGCGCGCGCCAATGTCCCTTGCCTGCCGATGACCCGATACTTCGCCATTGCCTTGCTGCTGTCGCTTCCGGCGCTTGCCAGCGCACAAACGCCGGCACAGCCCGCGGCCGCCGCCGGCGACCCGCTGAAGGGTCGTGAAAAGACGCGGATGTGCGAAGGCTGTCATGGTATCGAGGGCTGGCGCACGGCCTACCCCGAGGTCTATCGCGTGCCGAAGCTTGGAGGTCAGCACGAGGCCTACCTCGCGTCCGCGCTGAAGGAATACAAGAGCGGGGCGCGCAGCCACCCGTCGATGCGCGCCATCGCGGGCAGCCTGTCCGATGCCGACATCGCCGACCTCGCCGCCTACTACGCGCAGGGCGGCGTCAAGACTGCGAGCCAATGATGGCCGGAATGCGCCTTTTACTGCTGATTGCGTCGTTCGCGCTGGCCACCGTGGCGCACGGCGCCGATGTCACCGCCGGGCAGGCGAAGGCGAAGGAGATCTGCCAAGCCTGCCACGGTCTCGACGGCAACAGCGCCGTTGCCGATTATCCGAAGCTTGGCGGCCAGTATCCCGACTACCTTGCGAAGGCGTTGCGCGACTACAAGTCGGGCGCGCGCAAGAATCCGATAATGGCGGGCTTCGCGGGCGCGCTGACCGCGCAGGACATCGACAATCTCGCTGCGTACTATGCGTCGCAGCCGGCGGTGCTCGCGCGGCAGTACTAGCCGGGCTACTTCCGGCGTTCGAGGCAATCGAGGTACAGGCGTGCATCGGGCGCGCCGCCGTGTCGCTGCGCCTGCCAGACCACTTCCCCCAGGCATTCGAGCACCGCGTGCAGTGCCGCATGCGCATCGCCGCGCGCGGTCCGCAACCGCTCGTACTGCGCGACGATGCCCGGCGGCTGGTCGATCGCGAGTTGCTCGGCGACCGCCAGGTGCAGTGACAGGTGCAGGAACGGATTGAGCTCGCCCTGCTCGGGCCGGTAGTCGCGGTCGACGTGGCGCTCGGGCGCCTCGACGATCGCGTGGTGCTCGGGATGCATCGCGATCAGTTGTGCCGCGGTCTGCTCGAGCGTCGATAGCGGCTCGCTCGCACGGTATTTCCGCCAGGATTCCGTCAGGAACCGGCGCGCTTCGTCGCGGGTAGGCGCGAACACGCCGTCAGGCCTTGCGGCGCCGCACCGGCGGCAGCAACGGCAGTGCTTCCAGCGCGGGCGTTCCCGGCAGCGCTCGAGTCTTCGCGTTGTATTCGCACAGGTCCACGATGACGCATTGGGGGCATTTCGGCGTGCGGGCGATGCACACGTAGCGTCCGTGCAGGATCAGCCAGTGATGCGCGTTGGGCTTGAACTCGTCCGGCGTGAACTTGAGCAGCCGCTCCTCGACCTCGAGCGGATCCTTCCCGGGCGCGAGCCGCGTGCGATTGGCAACACGAAAGATGTGCGTGTCGACGGCGATCGTCGGCTCGCCGAACGCGACGTTCAGGACGACGTTGGCGGTCTTGCGTCCGACGCCGGGCAGCTTCTCGAGCGCGTCGCGGTCGCGGGGCACCTTGCCGCCATGCTCGTCGACCAGGATGCGCGACAGCGCGATCACGTTCTTGGCCTTCGTATTGAAGAGGCCGATCGAACTGATGTACGGAATGAGCCCGTCGCTGCCGAGCTTCACCATCGCCGCCGGTGTCTTCGCGACGGGGAACAGCCGGGCCGTCGCCTTGTTGACGCCCTTGTCCGTCGCCTGCGCCGAAAGCACGACCGCCACCAGCAGCTCGAACGGGGACGCATGGGCAAGCTCGCTCTTCGGCGCCGGATTGGCGGCGCGCAGCCGCTCGAAGATCGCTCGACGCTTCTGCGGATTCATCTTGCCTGCGGCTTGGCGCCGTCAGCCGGCGTCGAGCACGGCCGGTTCCGGCTTTTCGTCGGTCGCCCGCAACAGATGCGTGAGCAGGCTGCGCAGCCGCGCCGGCGGCAGCGGTTTGTGCAGCAGCGGGACGCCGCTTTCCCCGATGCGCGCGAGCTCGATCTCGCCGCTTTCGCCCGAGACGAGAACGGCCGTCGTCGCCCGCCCGAACACCTTGCGGAGCTCCGCGATCGTCGCGAGACCGTCGGCATCATCGCCAAGACGATAGTCGACGAGCATCGCCTCGGGTGCGGCACGCCCGGCATACGCCTGCAGCGCCGATGCGGCGTCGCCGACGGCGACGACGTCGCATCCCCATTGCCGCAGCAAGCCGGCGGTGGCGTCGCGCACCTCGGCTTCATCATCGATGACCAGGATTCTCCTGCCGGCAACGCCCGCTTGCTCAGGCGCCGACGCCGGCTCGGTGACCAGTGTGGCGCGATCGCCGGCAGGCACCACCACGCGGAAGACCGAGCCGCGGCCCTCGCGGGATTGCAATTCGATGCGATGCCCGAGCAACTCGCCAAGCCTGCGCACGATGGCGAGCCCGAGCCCGAGACCGCGCGTACGATCGCGGCCCGGATTGCCGATCTGGTAGAACTCCTCGAAGATGCGCGTGCGCTGGGCGGCGGGAATGCCCGGTCCGCTGTCCCACACTTCGATCGCGAATGCCGCACCCCGTGGCCGGCAGCCGATGACGATGCCGCCGCGCTCGGTATACCGCAGCGCGTTCGCGATCAGGTTGCGCAGGATGCGCTCGATCAGCACGGGATCGGAGCGGATCACGCGATCGCCGCAGACGAGCGCGAGCTTCAGGTCCCGCTCGAGCGCCTCGGGTGCGCACTCGTCGATCAGCCGCTCGAGCAGTGGCCGGATCGCGAAATCGCGCGGCTTCGCGACGATCGCGCCCGCGTCGAGTTTCGACACGTCGAGCAGGGCGGACAGCAACGCTTCGAGCGCGCCCACGGACCCCGCTATGCGCTGTGCGAGTTGCCGGCCACCGGCGTCCCGCGTGCGGTCGGTCAGCGCCTGCGCGTACATCCCGAGCGCATGCAACGGCTGGCGCAGGTCGTGGCTCGCGGCAGCGAGGAAGCTCGATTTCGCGCGGTTGGCCGCCTCCGCCGCGTTTCGCGCGGCCTTCGTCACCTCGAGTTGCGCGGACAGCGCCGCGCTCTTTTCCGCCACGCGCCGCTCGAGGTCGACATTGAGCCGCTCCGACGCGTTCAGCGCACGCACGAAGCGATCGGTCAGCAGGTATCCGAACAGCGTCAGGAACGCCAGCGCGGCATAGGGCACGAGCCAAACGGGGCGCAGGTTGACCGGATTCGCGTTGGCCAGCCAGTCGTGCATCGCGAATGCTGCCGAGATCGCGCCGGCGATCAGCAGCAGCGCGCTTTCCAGGTTCCACTGCCGAATCGAGTAGCGTGCGACGGCGGCGAGTGCGATCAGCACCATGGCGATGCCGCCGAGGCGCGCAGCGGACGAGAACGGCGTGAAGCTGTCGAGCGCGTAGGCCAGGTAGAGCGCCGGCAGTGCGAGCACCGCATACGCCTGGACCAGCCGTTCGTACAAGCGCCAGCGCACGCCCGCGAAACGGATGCAGAACAGGCACAGCATGGCGACGAAGACGAGGTAGAGCCAGTTCCACAGGATCGCCCAGTGAGGCTGCGGCAACGGCGCCTCGGGCAGCAGCGTCAGCAGCGTGTGCAAGCTCCAGAGCATGACCGCGGCGGCGAACAGCGCGTAGCCGGAATCGCGCCGGCGCAGCCACAGGGCGAAGATGAAGATGCCGACGGTGAACGTCGCGACGCTGATGGCCGCTGGAGCGAGGGTATGGACGAACAGGACGCGGTGTGCGCGCTCGCGCAGCGGCTCGGCGTCTCCTGCGAGCACCACGCCGAGGCCGGCCACGTCGGGTGTTCTCGCACGGAGGTGCAAGCTGACGTAATTGATGCCTTCCCGCAGCGAATCGACAGGGATTTCGACGAACCGCGATTGCTCGTAGCTGCGTGGCCGGCGCCCGTCCAGCGGCCCGGTGGCGGAGACGCGGTCGCCGTTGACGTAGACCTCCGTCGGGACGGTGAGCGCGGTCAGGCATAGTGCCTGCGGGGTGAACGGCACGCGCTCGAGCGTCCACTCGAACGTGTACCAGCCGTCGCCCTTTGCCCCGGGATCCGTCACTTCCCATGCATGCGGCAGCGTCACCGGCCGCTGCGAGCGATCGCCGAAGCGGGCGTCGATTTCGCCGAGCGCGAAGCCACCGCGATCGAGCTGCACCCATCCGGGCGCGCCGCCCGCAGACCCGTAGTCCTGGGCGGCGCCGACGGGGCAGGACGCGACCGCCACGACCGCGGCGCAAAGTGCGGCAGCACCGCGGGCGACGGCTGCGGCAAAGGCACTTCCGGCGCGATCGTGCAGACTCATCACGGCGCCCATTCTGCCTATAATGGAACGGACCATCAAACGGGAAGCGGCATCAATGCCTGACGACGTCCGTAGCTCGGGCCGGTTTCGCATCGCGATCGCGGACGATCATCCGCTGATGCGGGGCGCGCTCGCGAGCGCGATTGCCGGCGTCGCCCCCGACGCACAGTTCATCGAGGCGGAGTGCCTCGAATCCACGCTCGCGATGATCGGGGAAGCACCTGCGCCCGACCTGCTGTTGATGGATCTCCACATGCCCGGCTGCGAAGGTCTATCGGGTGTGCGCGCCGTTCGCACGCGCGCGCCGCACGTGCCGCTCGCCGTGGTTTCGGCCGACGACGATCCGGCCGCCGTGCGCGCCATGCTCGCGCTCGGCGTATCGGGATTCATTCCAAAAACCGAGCCGCCTGCCGTGATCGCAAGCGCCGTGCGGCTCATCCTGGCCGGAGGCGTGTACGTGCCGCCGCGCCTGATGACGGGCGGCGCGCCGCCGGCGAACGTGAACGGCGCGCCGGCATCGGGGCTGACCGGGCGGCAGACGGACGTCGTGCGACTGCTCGCGCGCGGCCTGTCCAACAAGGCCATCGCCCGCGAGCTGGGCGTCAGCGAGGGCACGGTGAAGGTGCATCTGCTTGCCGTATTTCGCGCACTCGACGTGCGCAACCGCACGGCGGCGGTCCTCGCGGCGCAGCGTTTCCTCGGCTAGCGGCGCCGCGAAGAAGAACGCGCCAACGGCGTCCGAAGTCCCCTTTCAGAACTGCGCGACCGGCTCTTCGGGCGGGACATAGCCGGCGCCCTTGAACACGCTCTCTGCGGAGGGGACTCCGGTCGCCGTCGGCGCGCGGAGGAAATCGTTCGCCGGCGTCGGAGCCTCCGGCACGAATGCAGTTCGCGAGGCAGCCGTGCCGCCGAAATCGTGCATCCACAGCAGGCCCGCGAAACCGAGCACGCAAATAGTCGCGGCGACGCTCATCAGCGCACCCAGCTTCGACTTGCCGCCGCCTCCATGCAATGTGTCCATGTCGCCCTCTCGTCGCTCGCTTGCGCGCGAAACCGCGCCAGACGAATTGTCGTCAGCGACGAAGGCGCGCGAAATCTGGCGTTCGGACTAATCGCCCTCATGCAGATGGCCGAGGAAGCACCGCGACGCTGGAACGTTCTTCGTATGCCGAATGGCGCGGTGCCGGGGGTTGCACCTACGATGCCGCGGGGGTGCGCCGCGCGCGGGCGCGCGCAATCGCGGCGGCGATGGCGGCCTGCCGCTTGCGGCTTTCGTGAACGCGGGCTGCTGCTCCTTTCGCGAGCCTGCGCACCCGAGCCGCATGGCGCACGCGCGCGGCGCTGGCGTCGTCTGCGCGCCATTCGCGGCCCGCAGGGACCATCGCGATGCAGTCGACCGGACAGGGTGCGACGCACAGCTCGCAACCGCTGCACAGCGTCGCCAGCACGCCGTGCATGCGTTTTTGCGCGCCGACGATCGCATCCACCGGACAGGCCTGGATGCACAGCGTGCAGCCGATGCACGCCGCTTCGTCGATGCGGGCGACGAGCAGCGGCCCCGGTTGCCCGCGAGAGGTGTCGGGCGGCGGTGCATCGCACCCCACGAGTTGCGCGAGTCGCGCGATCGTCGCATCGCCTCCGGGCGGACAGCGGTCGATGCCGGCGGCGCCGACGGCGATCGCTTCGGCGTACGGACGACAGCCTGCATAGCCGCAACGCGCGCATTGCGTTTGCGGCAGCACGTCGTCGATGCGATCGGCGAGGTCGGGCGCGTGGGTCATGCAAATGCTATTTTAGCGGTCGGGCGCCGCCTGCCGGCATGCCGACCGAAGATCGTTCCGTGAGTCCCCCGCACTCTCACGACCATTCCCTGCACGCGCACGATGGCGATGCGCACGACCACGCCGTCGCCGCCGATGCGACGACGCTGCGCGCCCTTGGCGCCGCGCTCGCGCTGACGGCAGGCTTCGCGCTGGTCGAAGCGGTCGGCGGCTGGCTGGCCGGCTCGCTCGCGCTGCTGTCCGACGCCGGGCACATGGCCACCGACGCGGCGGCGCTGGGCCTCGCGCTTTTCGCGCAATGGATCGCGCGCCGGCCGCCATCGCCGCGCGCCTCGTACGGTTACGCGCGTGCGGAAGTTCTCGCGGCGTTCGTGAACGCGCTCGCGCTGTTGCTGCTCGTCGCCTTCATCGTCGTCGAGGCGATCGCCCGCATCGCGCATCCGGCACCGGTCGCGGGCGGCGCGGTTCTCGCGATCGCCGCGATCGGACTCGCGATCAACCTGGGCACGGCGTGGATGCTGTCGCGGGCGCCGTCGTCGACCGGCGCGCACAGCGCCCTCCTGCACGTCATCTCCGATGCGCTCGGCTCGGTAGCGGCGATCGTCGCAGGCGCGGTGATTCTCGCGACAGGATGGACGCCGATCGACCCGCTGCTGTCGCTGCTGACGGCCGTGCTGATTCTGCGATCGACGTGGCGCCTGCTCGCGCGCACGACCGGCGTGCTGATGGAGGGCGTGCCGTCGCATCTCGACTACCATGCGATCGGGCGGGCGCTGTCGCAAGTCGCGGGCGTCGCGAGCGTGCACGATCTCCACGTCTGGCACATGAGTGCGAGTCACGCTGCGCTGTCGGCGCATGTCGCGATCGAGGACGGCACGCAATGGCCGCGCATCCTAGCCGACGCGCGCACCATGCTGGCGACGCGATTTCAGATCGATCACGTCACGCTCCAGCCTTCGTGGCCGGCGTCGCCCCCGTTCGGCGACCGGCGCGTGATTCCGATCACGCCGGCGGACGGCGGCTAGGACAACGCGCCGATCAGACCGAATGCCGGTGCAGGGCCGCAGTTCCGCGCCTCAGATCCACTTGGCGCGCCGGAAGCGGAAGAACAGCAGCGCGTCGATCGCGACCATGCCGAGCACGACCAGCGGATAGCCGAGCGCTGCATCGAGCTCGGGCATGTGCTTGAAGTTCATGCCGTAGATGCCGGCGATAAGCGTCGGCACCGTGATCAGCGCACCCCACGCGGCGAGCCGCTTCGTCACCTCGTTGTCCGCAATGCCGATCAGCGCCAGGTTCACCTGGATCGCGGTCGTCAGCGTTTCGCGGATGCTCTCGACGGTACTGTTGATCCGCGCAAGGTGATCGTAGACGTCGCGAAAATACTCCTGCGTCCCCTGGCAGAGATGGGGAACGCGGCCACCGTACAGCTTGCCGACGGCCTCCATCAGCGGCGCGACGACGTGCTTGAGCGTCATCAGCTGGCGCTTGATGCCGTAGAGCTCCTCCAGCTTGTGGCGCGACGATGCGGTGCTGAAAAGCTGTTCCTCCGACGCGTCGAGCCGCGTCTCGAGCTGGTCGAGGACGGGAAAGTAGCGGTCGACGACGTTGTCGATCAGCGCATAGAGCACGAAGCCCGCGCCGTGACGCAGGAGCTCGGGCTCGCGCTCGGTGCGCGCGCGCACGCCCGCGAAGCCGAGCTGCGTGCGATGCCGGACCGTCAGCACGTAATTGACGCCGACGAAGATGTCGACCTCGCCGATGCGCAGCTCGTCTGTGCCGTCTTCGCCGCGGACGATCTCGGCCGGGTGCAGGACGGCGAACAGCGAGTCGCCGTATTCCTCGATCTTCGGGCGCTGGTGGCCCTTGCGCGCATCCTCGACGGCGAGCTCGTGCAGGTCGAACTCGCGCGCGATCTCGTCCAACTCGCCCTGCGTCGGCTCGAACATCGCCACCCAGACGAAGCAGCTGGGACGATGCACGTACTCGCTCACGTCGGCGACGGGAATGTCGGCGATCTTCCGGCCATCTTCGTAGGCGACGCAGCTGACGAGCATGATCCGCAAACGCGTTCGAACGGTCGCCATCATAACGTTGCGCGCCGCCCGGCGGTGGCCTGCCACGACAGGTAAGATGGCCGCCGTCCCCGTCCGCGCGTAAGCCCGATGATCATCTCGTCGTTACTCGACACCGACCTGTACAAGTTCACGATGATGCAGGTCGTGCTGCATCACTTCCCGGCGGCGCAGGTCGAATACCGCTTCAAGTGCCGTAACGCGAACGTCGAGCTCACCCCGTACATCGCCGAGATCCGGGAGGAAATCGCGGCACTGTGCACGCTTCGATTCACCCGGCGCGAGCTCGACTACCTTCGCAGCTGGCGCTTCCTCAAGAGCGATTACGTCGACCTGCTCAGCCTGTTTCAGCTCGACGAGCGCTTCATCCACGTGAGCGCGATCCCCGGCACGCGCGAGATCGACATCACGATCAAGGGCCCGTGGCTGCACACGATCATGTTCGAGGTGCCGGTGCTCGCCATCGTCTCGGAGGTCTACAACCGCAACGTCCATCCGGAGCCGGATTTCGCAGAGGGGCGCCGCCGCCTCGCGACCAAGATCGACCAGCTCAATGCGGTGCCCGACCCCGAGTTCCGCATCGCCGACTACGGGACGCGCCGGCGGTTTTCGCGCGACTGGCAGGAGGAGATCATCGTCGCGCTGCGCGACGGCATCCGCCGCAAGTTCGTGGGCACGAGCAACGTGCATTTCGCGCTCGAGCATGGGCTCACGCCCCTCGGCACGATGGCGCACGAGTACCTGCAGGCGTGCCAGGCCGTGGGGCCGCGCCTGCGTGATTCGCAGGTGTTCGCGTTCAACACGTGGGCGCGCGAGTATCGCGGCGACCTCGGGATCGCGCTGTCGGACGTCTGCGGCATGGATGCGTTCCTGCGCGACTTCGACCTGTTTTTCTGCAAGCTGTTCGACGGCGTGCGCCACGACTCGGGCGACCCGTTCGAATGGGGCGAGAAGCTGATCGCGCACTACGAGCGCATGCGCATCGATCCGCGCAGCAAGGTGATGGTGTTCTCGGACAGCCTCGACGTGCCGCTCGCACAGCGGCTGTTCGAGTACTTTCGCACGCGCAGCCAGACCGCGTTCGGCATCGGCACGAACCTCACGAACGACCTGGGCCACGAGGCGCTGGCGATCGTCATCAAGATGACGCGCTGCAATGGTCAGCCGGTCGCGAAGATCAGCGACGAGCCGACGAAGACGATGGACTACGACCCCTCGTACGTCGCATACCTGCGCGAGGTGTTCCAGGTGCCCGTCGAGACAACAGGCTAGCGGTAGTCAGTAATACGCCCCTGGTAGGCCGCCAGCACCGCATCGCCGAAGCAGGCGAAGATCACCTGCCGGAGCGACGGCGCTGCGCGTGCCGCTGTGGTGACCTCGCGGACCGCGATTTCGACCGCGGCCTCCAGCGGGTAGCCATAGACGCCGCAGCTGATCGCCGGGAACGCGATCGAGGCCACTTTCGCGTCGAGCGCAAGCGCCAGCGCGCGCCGGTAGCAGCTCGCGAGGAGCTCCGGCTCGCCGCGCATCCCGCCGTGCCACACCGGGCCGACTGCATGAATGACGTAGCGGGCAGGCAACCGGTAGCCGCGCGTGAGCCGGGCGTCGCCCGTCGGGCATCCGCCGAGCGTCCGGCATTCGGTCAGCAAGCCTGGTCCGGCTGCACGGTGGATCGCGCCATCGACGCCGCCGCCGCCGAGCAAAGACGAGTTGGCGGCGTTCACGATCGCGTCGACGGCAAGCGTGGTGATGTCGACGTTGCGCGCTTCGATGGTAGTGCCGGCAACGGTGAGCATGGGCACGACCGGCGAATGGAGGAAGCGACAGTGTAAAGTCATCCCATGGCCACCGCCTATCCCGACGAAGCGACGCCTGCGCCCGGATCGGCTGTCATGGCTGGGCAGGATCGTCGGCTGCGTCTCGATGACATCCTGAGGCTGCTGGTGGCCGACGGCCTGATCCTGCCCGCCGATGCGGAACGGATCGGCCGCACGCGCACGCAGCGCTTCGAACACCCGCTCGAGCTCGTCGCCGAGCAGCGGCTCAAGTCGCTCGCGCCGCCGCACAAGACGCTGGCGCTCGAGCCGCTCGTCGAGTGGCTCGCCGGCAAGCTCGACGTGCCCTACCGGCACATCGATCCGCTCAAGGTGGAGCTCGGCGCCGTGACGGCGACGATGTCGAACGCGTACGCGGAGCGCTATCGCATCCTGCCGATCGCGGTCGACCGCACGACGCTCACCGTCGCGACGGCCGAGCCGTTCGTGCGGTCGTGGACGGACGAGCTGTCGCGGATCCTGAGGCTCGAAATACGGCTGGTATTGGCGAACCCGGTCGACATCCGGCGCTACATCGGCGAGTTCTTCAACCTCGCGCGCTCGATGAAGAAGGCGCAGGAGAACACGCGGGGCGATTTTTCGCTCGCGCGGAACTTCGAGCAGCTCGTCGAGCTCGGCCGGCACGGTCACCTCGACGCGAACGACCAGCACGTCGTGCACATCGTCGACTGGCTCTGGCAGTACGCGTTCGACCAGCGCGCGTCGGACATCCACGTCGAGCCGCGGCGCGACGTGGGCCTCGTGCGCTTTCGCATCGACGGCGTGCTGCACCAGGTCTACACGATCCCGACGGCGGTGCTGACCGCGATCACGTCGCGCATCAAGCTGCTCGCGCGGATGGAGATCGTCGAGAAGAGACGCCCGCAGGACGGGCGCATCAAGACCATCGCGCCGGACGGCGGCGAAATCGAGCTGCGCATCTCGACGATGCCGACGGCGTTCGGCGAGAAGATTGTCATGCGCATCTTCAGTCCCGAGGTGCTGGTGCGCGACTTCGCCGATCTCGGGTTTACCGCCGACGATCTCGCCCGCTGGGAGTCGATGACGCGCGAGCCGCACGGCATCATCCTCGTCACGGGTCCCACCGGCTCCGGCAAGACGACGACGCTCTATTCGACGCTGAAGGGACTCGCGACGCCGGAGGTCAACGTGTGCTCGATCGAGGACCCGATCGAGATGATCGAGCCGGCGTTCAACCAGATGCAGGTGCAGCCGGGGCTTGGCGTGGACTTCGCATCCGGCGTGCGGACGCTGTTGCGGCAGGACCCGGACATCATCATGGTGGGCGAGATCCGCGACCGCGACACCGGCGACATGGCCGTGCAGGCCGCGCTGACCGGACATCTCGTGCTGTCGACGCTGCACACCAACGACGCGCCCACGGCGGTCACGCGGCTGCTCGATCTCGGCGTGCCGGCTTACTTGCTGAATTCGACGCTGCTCGGCGTCATGGCGCAGCGGCTCGTGCGCACACTGTGCCCGCATTGCAAGGAGCCGGCCGATCCGCCTGACGACGAAGCGTGGTCGACGATGACGCAGCCGTGGCGCGGTGACAAGCCGGCGAGGGTGATGGCGGCGCACGGCTGCCTGGAATGCAGGATGACCGGCTATCTCGGGCGCATCGGCCTGTACGAAATCATGCTGATGACGCCGGTGCTCCGCCGCCTGCTTACGCGCGACGCCGACGATCGCGTGATCCGCGAGCAGGCCTACCGCGACGGCATGAAGCCGCTGCGGGTATCCGGTGCGATGAAGGTTGCCGCCGGACTGACCACGGTCGACGAAGTGTTCAAGGTTGCGCCGCTGGCCTGATCGCCTTGCGGGCGTCGCGTGCGTGCTGCTGATTGCGGTCGGCACGCTTCGGCTGGCTGGCGTCGTGCTGAGCCAGCCGATGCTCGGCTATGCGAACCAGTACGACATGGCCCGCACGTCGGCGTGCCTCGACCTGTGGCCCCAACTTCCGCCGGCGGAACGGTCCCTCGCGCATCAGCAAGCACCGTTGCCCGACTATATCGACTTCGATGACACGGCCGCGCGATGCTTTCCCAGTACGACCGTAGCGCTCGCGGCGGTTGCGAAAGGCGTGGTGCAGGCCGGCGGCGCGCTGGGCCTGCTGTCGCTCGAACGCTATCCGCTGCAGGCCGTCGGCGTTGTTCAGGCTCTGGCCATTCTGGCCGTCGTCGTCGGGTTCTGTTACGCGGAGAGGTCACGCCCATGGGCTCGGCTCGCCCACTGCGGCGTGTTCGCGCTGGTTCTGTCGGACCCCGCGAACGACATGTGGCTCAACACGCTTTACACCGAATGGGCGGCGCTGCTCGCGGCCTATGCGACGGTCGGCCTCGTGGCGCTGCCACCCTCGCGGCGCGCGAGCGTTCCGCTGGCGCTTGCCTGGATTTGCGCGCTGGTTGCGCTGGGTCTTTCCCGTCCGCAGTACATCGCGTTCGGGCTGGTGCCGCTGCTCGTGATGGCGCCCGCTTACTGGCGCGAGAACCGCGGCGTGCTGATCGCCGCGTCGATCGGCTTCGCAGCGGCCGTTGCGCTCCAGAGCCATTGGATCGCGCGATGGCCAAGCTTTCGCGCGGCCTCCAATTACGACTTCTACCTGGGCGCCGTGCTGCCGGCGGTGCAAGACGAGCGCCTCGCGCTGCTCAGGCTCGGTTTGCCCTCCGGCTGCCGTGATGCAATCGGCTCGAACTGGTTCGTCGGCATGGGCGGACCGGCGCCGGTGCAATGCGACGCGGTTGCAACTTTCGGACGGTTGGAGTTTGTCCGCCTCGCCGCCGCCGATCCTGCGCTTCCGGCGCGCCTGCTCATTCGAGGACTGCCGCAGACGCAAGCCTGGTGGATGCACTATCTGGGAATGATCGCGAGCCAATCGTTCGGCGATGCGAGCAGCCTCCATTCGTGGCGCACGGCCTCGCTCGCCAGCCACACGGAGAAGTTGCCGTTGCGAGACTGGTTGTGCGTCGTTGCATTGCTGCCTGCGGCGTGTCTCGCGGGTGGCGTGGCCTGGATACGGCGCGTCTATCGGGGCGACTCGGGCGCCGGCGTGGCGCCGGCGCTGCTCGTCTGCGGCTGCCTCGGCCTTTATGCGATCGCGAGCTCGCTATTCGGGGACGGTTACCTGGAAGTGGCGAGGCATGCCGTGTTGATGCATTCCGCGCTCTGGGCAACGGTGCTGATCGGAGGAGGGTACGTCCTCGCACATTGCCGCTCCCCGGCTCGCTTGCGGGTCGTGGTGGTCGACGTCGCCATCGCGGCTGCGACGGCGATCATCATCGGCGTGTGGCTTTACCACCTGGCGGCCCGATCGCCGATCGCGCATGGGGTCGTCGACGAGCCGAAGACGCGCGAGCTCGGTGCCGGCGCGTACTCCGTTCGGGGATGGGCGATCGATCCGTTTGGTGTGCGGCAGGTCCGCGTCGGCGTTTACGACGGTTGGGATGCAAGCACTCCGCGCTCGGAGTGGAGTGCGGCCGTTGGGCTTCCCGTGCAGGGTCAGCACGGAGAATCGGTCGATCGCTACTACCCGACTTATCCGGGCGCCGGCAGGAGCGGATTTGCCGTCGACGTTCCTCGCGCCGCGTTGCTGAGCGCGCCGGCGTGCTTGCGAACGCGGGTGGAAAACGGGAAGGGCGTGCTTACCGAGATCGATCGGCGCTGCATACGGGCGCGCTGAGCGCCGGGCCATTCGCTTGCGAGGCGGCCAATCGGCGACCCGTCAAGCGAATTTCAGACTCGGCACACTAGGCCGACCTTTTCTTTTTCTTCGGCAGCACGCCCTTGTCGCGCAGAACCTCGCGCGCCATCGCCTCCCGCTGCGTGTCCGACATCGTCGGAAACGACTTCTTGAGCTTCATGTCCGTGTTCTCGAACGCCTGGAACGCCGCTGCCTGCTCGGGCGTCAGTCGGCTGCCTTCGGGGAGGCCGAGTTTCTTGCGGATTTCGCGGCGTTTGCTGTTGCCCACCATCCTTGCGAGCAGCAGGACGAGGAGCACCAGGACGACGCCGAACCCCACGGGTACCCAGTAAAGATCCATGGCAACCTCTTGGCCAGCACGTCTTTGTCAATTCTAAATTCTAACGTGACGTGCGTGCAATTGCCGTACCATTTGGGCCTGGTCGGGCCGTACCGCCCGGCGGGCGACGTCTTTACTCGATCTCGCCGCTGTGCCGACCTCGACTGCGATAGCCCATACATGTTGCTGGTGGCCGACGTCGTTCCCGGACGCCGCGTCGGGATGACCGCCGAGCAGCAGGCGCTGATCGGCATCGAGAAGCTCAACGTCCCACGGTCGGACATCCCCGCGGTGACGCACATCGACCATTCGGCGCCGATACAGACTGTCCACAGGGCGCTATCACGCTCTTTTGTCCGCATTCGAGCGGCTCACCGGATGCCCGGTTGTCGTCAACACGAGCTTAAACGTCCGCGGCGAGCCGATCGTCTGCAGCCCGGAGGATGCGTTCCGCCGCGATCAGGGTGCGGCAGACGCTGCGCTACGGGACGGCCTCGACGATGAAAGGCCGGCTGGTCTTCGATGCGAACGCTCTGGGGGACGGCTTGCGCCGCGATCTGACGGGCCTCGTGCAGGCGGCGCAGCAACGCGCGACGCGTGGCCGTCGCGACGTACTCGATTCAGCTTCGTCCCAGCCAATCGGCCGAGACGCAACTGCGCGCCGCCGCTTCGCGCCTCTACTACGAGCCGTTCATGACGCGCAGGGCATCATCGACGCGTACCGCCGCTACAACGAGATCGTGCGCGAAGTCGCGGCCGCGACCGGCGCGCTGCTGATCGAACGCGAGGACGACATCCCCGGCGATCCCGCGCACTTCGCGGACACCGTGCACTTCACGGATGCCGGCTCGGCGGCCATGGCCGCGCGCGTGACGCGGGCGCTCGCCAACGACCCGACGGTGCGGGAACTGGCGGCGCGCTAGCGGCGGCCGGCCTCGAACCGGACGGTCTGAGGTTGGCGGATGGGGTGGGATTCGAACCCACGGATCGCTTGCACGATCGCCGGATTTCAAGTCCGGTGCATTCAACCGCTCTGCCACCCATCCATCGCGCGGCCGTCCACTTGAACCCGCCGGGCGGCGGGCGCATGTTAGCACTCGCGGCGGCCCCAATAGCAGGGTAAGGGAATCCCCGATGGGGCATTCCCCCGTTTCTGCTAGGCTAGCGCCCGTCGTGCACGTTCCGGGCCCGAATCGGCCCTCTTTCGGAGGCTTCATGGAACCCAGGCTGCAACCGGTCTTTACCCGCGAACCGTCGGCGCAAACCGGCACCGTCGTTGCGGAAAGCCAGAATCGCGTCCTGCGCAACACCTATTGGCTGCTGGCGTTGTCCATGCTGCCGACGATCGCCGGCGCGTGGGCCGGCATGCAGATGAACTTCGCCGCGCTGTTCGCCTCGGCGCCGATCATGGCGCCGCTGCTGATGTTCGGCGTGATGATCGGGGCGCTGTTCGGCGTCACCGCGCTGCGTAACAGCGCGTGGGGGGTCCCGGCGCTCTTCGGCTTCACGTTCATTGCCGGGCTGATGCTCGCGCCGATCCTGTCGGTCGCCGCGGGATTCCGCAACGGCGGCCAGTTGGTCGCGATTGCCGGCGGCATGACGGCGGCGATCTTCTTCGCGATGGCAGCGATCGCCACCGTGTCGAAGCGCGATTTCTCGTTCCTCGGCAAGTTCCTGTTCGTCGGGCTGATCCTGCTGATCGTCGCGTCGCTCGCCAACCTGTTCTTCCAGGTGCCGGCGGTGTCGCTCGCGGTCTCGGCGGTCGCCGTGCTGCTGTTCTCGATGTATCTGCTGCACGACGTCAGCCGCATCGTGCGCGGCGGCGAGACGAACTACATCACCGCGACGCTGAACCTGTTCCTCGACCTCTTCAACATCTTCATCAGCCTGCTGAACCTGCTGCTCGCCTTCAGCGGTCAGCGCGACTGAACTTTTCCTCTGGAAAAACGGGCGAGCGCTGGCTCGCCCTTTTTTCGCCTGGAATCCGGACGAGGCGGGCGTCCTCGCAGCGGTTTTCGTCCTACCCGCGTTTCGGTCCCGGGACTACAAACGCGCTTTTGTGCACGGAGTCCCTTGGTCATAGGCGCCGCGTGCGTCTGCAGACCACAGGAGGGGCCATGAACCGTATCAAGCCCGTCGTCCTCGCAATCATGGGCGCCTGCCTCGCGTTGCAATGCGCGGCAGCCGGCGCCGACGCCCAATCCGGCGCGGCAGCCGGCGCCGGTAGCGCATCTGCCAAAACAGACACCCACGCAGCGACGTCCGCTCGTTCTTCCGCCGCAGCCGCCTCGGCACAGGCGGTCCGAGCGTCGAAGCTGCTGGGCACGACGGTACGGGGCAGCGAGGGCTCTGCGCTCGGTGCGATCAGTGACCTGATTGTGGATACCAACACCGGACGCGTGCATTACGCGGTGCTGTCGGCAGGCGGCTTCCTCGGCCTGGGAGACAAGCAGTTCGCCGTCCCTCTCGCGGCACTGCGTGTCGACGCCCGAGGCGGGTTGACGGTCGATGCCGATCGCGATCGGTTGCAATCCGCGCCTGCCTTCGACGCCGGCCGGGAACTGAACTGGAACGACCGAAGTGTCGAGGCGGGGCGGCAGCGCGCTGCCGACCCCGGAGAGGCGAACGGGCACTTTCGCCGCGCGAGTGACATCATCCGGACGAAAGTCAGGGACAGCCACGGCGGGGACGTGGGCAAGGTGAGCGACCTGGTGGTCGACCTCGGCACGAGCCGCGTCCAATACGTGGTCGTCGATTTCAACCGCGCATGGAATCCGCACGATAAGCTCGTCGCCCTTCCGCCCAGCGCGTTCACCGACGGCGCGTCGACGGCGGCCTGGCAGTCGCCGGAAGCCGAAGGCGCAGGCGCCCCGCGCAACGCGCCGCCCGTTCTGGCGTTGCTAAACCCGGGCGAGCCTACGAAGGGGACCGCGAGCGCGGTCAATCCGCCGGGAAGTCTCGAAACGCGGCCTGCGGCCATCGACCCGAAGCCCGGTGCGGCGGTACAGGCCCTGCCGCCGGAGCGG
>Ga0157372_10002698_pt1 | contig 19182 bp, 13 predicted proteins | sample C55metaG_FD_115307 | JGI IMG/M metagenome (GOLD analysis project Ga0157372, IMG submission 115307) | Corn rhizosphere microbial communities from Kellogg Biological Station, Michigan, USA - C5-5 metaG | ecosystem: Host-associated > Plants > Roots > Rhizosphere > Soil | place: USA: Michigan... | reverse complement strand
GTCGATCCTGCCGGATGGGGGTCGCCGGCGGCGCGAAGCAGTAAGACGAGGCTACTTCCCGCCGACCATGGCCCAAGAAATGTTCCAAAGATTCCACGAGCGGCAATGGTTGCGCGCAGGAGTTCGTCTTCGAAGTATTCAGCGACAAGATCCGCAACAGCCATGGGTCCCCAGCGCAGCAGCCGATACAGGTCTTTCTTCCCCAACTTGCGCATGGCTCGGCCGGTCTGCAGCATGCCCCAGAGATCGGCTTTGCTGGGATTGTCGATGTCCGGTGGTGTCATCGCGAGAACGTCGGCAATGACCGATGAGATCTTCTTCAGCGAGGCTGCGAATTCTTCGTACGTGGAGGCATCATGCTTTGAAAAGGCTGCGATCTCGCGAACGGATTTGCTATTGCTGTGATAGAGCTTAAGCGCTCGCCCATCGGGCGAAACAGAGGTCACCGCAATGTCAGGCCGTAAGAGCTTCAGCCCATGCCGCTCAAGCTGCATATCCCGCGCAATCTCCGGACGAATTGCGCCCGCATTGTGAGCCAACCGCGAAACCCGGAACTCCGGGTGAAATTCCTGGGTGATCGCTGCGCCGCCCACTTGCTCGTTGCGTTCGAGCACGAGCGGCTTGAACCCGGCCTTGGCGAGATAAAACGCGGTGACGAGGCCATTGTGGCCGCCTCCGATAATCACGATGTTGCGAGAGTCAGGCATGTTGTTTGTGAGCGCGTGACGGTTAGCATCCACAACCAGTCAAAAGCTAACTTCCAGTGCCGCTTTTAAGGATCTCCATGGCCGCCAAGCGCCCGGGGGCGCCCATAATCCCGCCACCTGGATGCGTTGCCGAACCGCACAAAAAAAGGTTCTTTACTGGGGTGCGAAAGCGTGAATATCCGGGTACCGGGCGCAGGAAGAACAATTGTTCGAGCGACAGCTCTCCCTGAAAGATATTTCCTTCACTCAGGCCCCACTCGCGTTCGAGATCGAGCGGCGTGACCACTTGGCGATGGAGAATGATGTCCTTGATGTTGGGTGCGTATTCGGAGACCGTGTCGATGACGATATCTCCGAACTTCTCTTTTTCCGTGTCCCAATCGAGCCCGGGGGCAAGCTTATAGGGCGCGTACTGCACGAAGCAGGACATTACGTGCTTGCCCGGGGGAGCAACCGAGGGATCGGTCAACGAGGGAATGACCATGTCGATGTAGGGACGCCGGGAATAGTGCCCATACTTCGCGTCATCGTAAGCGCGTTCCATATACTCGACGCTGGGTGAGATCGAAATCGCACCGCGCAGATGGGCTCCTTCTCCAGGCATGCACTTGAAATTCGGCAGGGCATCGAGCGCGAGGTTGACCTTGCCTGACGACCCCCGGTACTTGTAACGCTTCACCCCCTCGACAAACTCCCCGGGCAGCGTTTCCGAATCGAGGAACTCAAGGAACGTGTGCCGTGGATCGACGCTCGAGGAGATCACGTCGGCATAGAACTCGTCGCCGTTTGTGAGCGCGACTCCAACTGCCTTCCCGCTCTTGACCAGAATTCTCTGAATAGCGGTCTTGGTGCGGATCTCAGCGCCAGCCTCTTTCGCGGCGTCGCCGATCGAATTTGAAATCGCTCCCGTGCCGCCACGAGCAAACCCCCAAGCGCGAAACGCGCCATCGATCTCGCCCATGTAGTGGTGGAGCAGCACGTAGGCCGTACCGGGCGAGCGCACGCCCAGGAACGTCCCGATGATTCCCGAGGCCGACATTGTTGCTTTCAGCACGTCGGTCTCAAACCATTGGTCCAGAAAATCGACGGCGCTCATGGTCATGAGCTGTACCTGGTTGTACTTGTCGCCGCTCTCCATGTTCTGGAAGCGCCTGCCGATGAACAGCAGCTTCATCAAATCCCGCGGATCGAGCGTCGAAGGATCCGGCGGCACCATGCTGAGGATGGGCTTGACGAAGCGGCACATCGCCTGCATGGCCTTACCGAACTCGTCGTAAGCCTCGGCGTCAAGCTTAGAGTGGCGCGCGATCTCGCGATGCGTTTTGCCGTGATCGTTCACCCGCCACAAGTAGTCGCCGTTCGGCATGGGCGTGAATGTGCCATCGAGCGGCAAGATTTCGAGGCCATGTCGTGGAAGGTCGAGGTCGCGAATAATCTCCGGCCGCAGCAGTGAGACGACGTACGAGCAGACGGAGAACTTAAATCCGGGGAAAACTTCTTCTGTGACCGCGGCCCCCCCGAGCACGTGCCGCCGCTCGAGCACAAGGACCTTCTTCCCCGCCTTGGCGAGGTATGCCGCATTGACGAGGCCGTTGTGCCCTCCGCCGATGACGATGACGTCGTACTTTTGGACCATAGGCGTTCTGAGTGATCTTAGCAGCGTGGTGCGAACGAAGTTCAGGGATCAGTAGCGAGTGATCGCGGCAAGCCGGCGATGACTGGTCACAACTACGTTCCTCAGCGCTCGCGGCTCGATTTGCGAGGCGCGATCAAAGTCCACTAGGAAGGACGCTCCACTGGAGGAGGCGGGACATAGGAATGAACGGCCTCAATTGTAACCGAAGACGAAGGTTCGCGCGTTCCAGTTCCTGGTAGGCCTAGCGCGATATTCTCGGCTCGCGCTGGGTAACAAGGAGAACGACATGGTCGACTCCCGACGAGTACACTGCGTCCAGGATACTTTTGACATCATGGTACTTGCATCGCGCGTCGGCATGGATGTACACGATTGCTTCCGAGCGGTTTTTCAGGCTTTCGCGAATCCTTGTATCTAGGACCCATGGCAAAGAAGGAGTCCAGTCGTGATCGAAGTAGATGTCCCCGTTCCTTCGAACAGAAATCATGATCGCGTCTTCTCGAAGCGCATGCGGTACTGGTTTCGGATGACTGACTTTCGCCAAATCAACAGGCACGTACCCCCGGGGGAAAAAGAAGGCGAGGGGAGGAGCAGAAAGCGCAAACAATACGAGCAGAACGCTTGCAAACGCACTCACGTCGATGTTAGCGATCAACTTCGACGACCGTCGTGATCTCGCGTGCATGTCGTTCCAGATCGGTTAGGAGTAGGAACCTCCAGTCTCCTACGAACCGTCTAAAATCAAATAGTCACGATCGTAACGTCATAAACATAGCCGCTAGGAGCTTCTGGCCGGGCCGTCTCCAGTGCTCGCGTTGACTTGAAGGCCTAGTGGGTATAATCCAAAGCGCGGAATTACGGAATACGACAACCTCCATGCCCATCGGAACCGCCTTTCACGAGCGCACTTTTCCTCTCTGCCACAGCCTCAACTACCGTGAGTGGTCGGGATATTACACGGTCAGCGTCTACGAAGTGCATCACGAGCACGAGTACAACGCCATACGGAATGCCGCGGCGCTGATCGACATCACGCCGCTTTACAAGTACTTGATCACTGGCAAGGACGCCACCAAGCTCGTCAACCGCGTCATCACGCGCGACATCAACAAGGTCAAAGTCGGACAGGTTATCTACTGCTGCTGGTGCGACGAGCAGGGCAAGGTTATCGATGACGGTACCATCTCGCGCCTCGGCGAGCAGGTCTATCGCTGGACCGCCGCCGATCCCAGCCTGCGCTGGTTCAGGCAGAACGGCCTCAACATGGACGTCGAGATCGAAGACATCTCCGAGAAAGTTGCCGCACTCGCGCTGCAAGGTCCCACCTCAGCCAAGCTGCTCAAGTCTGTTGCCGATGCCGACATCGCCAACCTGAAATACTTTCGCGTGACCAGCGGCAAGATTTCTGGCGTGCCTGTGGACATCTCCCGCACCGGCTACACCGGCGACCTAGGTTATGAAATCTGGGTGCCCTGGAGTCAAGCCCTCAGGGTCTGGGATGAGCTTTGGCGCAAAGGCAAAGCCTTCGATCTTCATGCAGCTGGAATGTTGGCGCTCGATGTGGCGCGGGTAGAAGCCGGCCTGCTGCTGATCGAAGTGGACTACCTTAGCTCGAAGAAGGCGCTGATCCCTTCGCAGAAGTATTCGCCGTACGAGTTGGGCTTCGAGAAGATGGTGCACCTTGAGAAAGAGAACTTCGTGGGGAAATCGGCGCTCGCTCGCGACAAGCGGCTTGGGGTGGCCCGTCAATTGGTTGGTTTGGAAGTGGACTGGGTCGAAGTCGAGGAGCAGTTCGATCGCTTCGGCCTCTCCCCCGCCGCGCCCAGCCAGGCGTCGCGGGTTGCGGTCCCGGTTTATCTGAGCGGCAAGCAAGTGGGGCGCGCGACCACGACCGCGTTCTCCCCGGTGCTGAAAAAATTGATTTCCTTGGCGAGCATTTCGACCGAGCACTCCAAGGTGGGTACAAAACTGGAAATGGAGCTGACCATTGAGGCCCAACGACTGACGACCTCGGCGACCGTAGTGAAGCTACCGTTTTTCAACCCTGCCAGGAAGACGGCCACCCCGGTTTAGAAGGGCACGGGTTTGCTTGTGCCGGGGACATTTCAATCTGCTTTGTTAGCTGCCCCTGCTCGTTTCCAATACATAAACGCCGGCACTCCGGCCAGCGTGATGAGCGTACCCACCAGCGATTCGAGCGGCTTCGTCACCAGGAGGTTCAGTGTCCAGGCTGCGGCAATCAGCACGTACAACCCTGGTATCCATGGATAGCCCAGGCATCGGTACGGCCGTGGCGCATCGGGACGTGTGCGCCGAAGAATGAACAGGCCGATCACGGCTAGCGTGTAGAAGAGCACCATGCCGTACATCACGTACGTATACAGCCGGTCATAGTTGCCACTCAGGGTGAGCACGATCGCCCAAATGCCCTGACCGATCAAGCTGAATGCCGGCGTTTTCCAGCGCGGATGCACGTGAGCCATGCGTTTGAAGAACACCCCATCTTGCGCCATCGCCAGGTACACGCGCGCGCCCGACAGCGTACAACTGGCTGCTGCACCGAAACTCGAGATCGCGACCAGGGCCGACAACCAAACTGCTACCGCCGGCGAGAAAAGGACTTCTGCGGCGGTGTGTGCGATGGTTTCGTGCTTCGCTATTTCCGAGACCGGCAACGCGTATAGGTAGGTCATGTTCATCAGGATGTAGATCACGCTGACGACGATCACCCCGAGCACCATCGCCAGAGGCACATTCCTCTGTGGATGCTTGATCTCCCCCGCCACCCAGGTGATGTATATCCAGCCGTCATAGGCAAAGAACACTGCGATCAGCGCTACACCCATCGCCGATGCAAGCTGCCCATAGGACAGTCCTGCCGTGAGATCCACCCCGTGCGCACTGAAGTTTGACCAGTTGCCTTTCCCAAGGGCGAACCCAAGGCTGACAAAGGCACCCATTGCAGCGGCCTTTGCCCAGGTGGATAGATTGTTCAGCAGTGCGCCCCAGCGAAGGCCGACAACATTGATTAGCGTGAGGATCGTGATCAACACGATTGCCACTAAGTGTGCGCGCGTGATGCTGGCACCCAGAAGCGAGAAGATCACGTGCTCGGGCCCCACGACCGGAAAGATTTTGCCGGCGTAAGTTGCCGAGGCTACGGCGAGGGCTGCCATGCTACCGGCGTTCGCGATGGCGAACAGCATCCAGCCATATAGGAAAGCAACCAGGTCTCCGTAGGCTTCACGCAAATACACGTACTGCCCGCCCGAGTCCGGAAACATCGCCCCCAGCTCTGCAAAGGCGAAGCATGCGAATAGCGAGACGATGCCGCCGACCACCCAGACCAGGACGAATAGTGCAGGGTGAGGAAGGGGGCCAGCAATGTCCTTGGCGGTGAGAAAAATGGACGATCCGATTACGCCGCTAACCAGCAGCAGAATCGCATCGAGCAAGGAAAGGCTACGAATAAGGCTTGGTTGTCTGGATCCCGACGTCTCGCTAGCAGCCGTCGGCGAGCTCATGCCTATTTGTCCCATGGGATCTGATGCACTACGGGTTATACGCTCCTACGCGGCAAATGTCTTCCCCAGGCTTTCCGAGGAACGTAAGCGTCAGCTCCGTCTTGTGAAGTAACGGATCGATCCAGTCGTATTTGACAGGGCCTTTGGCTTTGGATGTTGCGAGGTCCCAACCCCGCCCTTCCCACCGACTTGCACTTTGAGCATATTAGCGGAGACCCCGACAGATTGGGGAAAGCCCCCAGGGATGCGACGTTCTACAACCGAAATCCTTGCCAGGAGCATAATCGTGAGTTACGGTGACACCAAAGAGCATGAAAACATCAGTAGGGTCCACGCGACGCAATTTTCTCCGCAGTTCTGCAGTTGCTTCCGGGTTTGCGCTTGCCGGCCCGTCGGTGCTTTCGAGCGAGAGAAAAGAAGTGCAAGGCGATCAGGATTTTTCGGTTTTTCAGGAGCGTCGCCGCAAGGAATTGTGGGCGTTGCTCGGCGATCTTCCTTGGAACCACCGCCTTGGTCCGGCAAAGCTGGTTGGCACCGAAAAGCACGACGGCTACCGGCTCGAACGTTTGCTTCTCGATCTCAACGGCGAGGAACCTGTTCCCGCACTACTTCTTATCCCCGATAAACGCCAGGAACGCGCGCCCGGCATGCTCTACATTCACTGGCATGCTGGCATGTACGGCCTCGGTAAAGAGCAACTGCTGCGCGGGGTGGAGGCGCAACCAGCCTATGCACCGGTATGCGCGGAGAAGGGAATTGTCACTTTGGCCATTGACAGCTGGTGTTTCGGAGAGCGCCAGCACGAATCCGACGGCCATCAGGGCGAAGAAGATGCTTTCAAGTTGATGCTCTGGAAGGGCCAGGTTCTGTTTGGGATGATGCTCTTCGACGAATTGCGCGCCCTAGATTACCTTGCCAGTCGTCCGGAAGTGGACGCGAAACAACTCGGAGTGTTTGGTATGTCGATGGGCGCGACCAAGGCCTGGTGGCTGGCCGCACTCGATCCTCGCGTGAAGCTTTGCATGGATGTCTGTTGTCTAACGGACTACCAAGAGCTGATCAAAAATCGCGGCCTCAAAGAGCACGGAATCTACTATTACGTTCCATCGCTTCTCAAGCATTTCCAGACAGCGCAAATCAACGAACTGATCGTCCCGCGGGCGCACCTCAGTGTAAACGGACGACGCGACCCGCTCACGCCCCCGGCTGGAGTTCAGAAGATCCGAGATTACCTGTTGCCGCTATACCGCACGCACGGCAAAGAGCAGGATTGCCGCATTGAATTATTCGATTGTGCCCATGTTGAACTTCCCGAAATGCGGAAGCTGATTTTGGAGTGGATCGATACAACGCTGAAAACTTGAAGCTCTGAATATCAAGCCGGAAAGATCGTAAAAGCTAAAAAACACCTGCGCCGCCGATTACGACGGCACAGTTCGAGCACGGCGGTTTTGCAGTGACTTATACCGAAACCGTCGGTCGCACGGACCGAAACGGAGAGGAATATTTTGAATTCGTGGTTATCCAGGCAGATAAGAATGTTCCGGCGTGATAATAATACTTACGGAAAATGAAGCCTCAAAAGTCCCGCGAAGTTAAGCATGTTCGGCTCTAACCCATAGTGACAGTTTTCCACGATTTCCATCCCATTCCAGACCTTTAGCGCTGTCAGTGTTTTCTTCATCGCCACGTCATCCGTCGCGAAGAGCACGCCTGGGTGCTGGCGTACCAAGGCATCCGGAATCGTACCGAGAGTCCCTTGCGCCGGTGTTTCGGATGTACTGCTATGTAGCCAACCTCCGGCGTTGCTGGGTCCAGGCGATCCTCGAAACGTCGGCTTTTGATACCCTTTATATCATCACAGATCTATTATGATGCATATTAAGGTATCACTTGAAATAAATAGTGATGTATTATATTGTATCAATTATGGGAAACGATGAAATAAAGGGTATCAAACCATTACGGCAGAAAGCATTGCCCGCCGAGCTGCGCCGCGCCTTGATACAGGCGCGCGAAAAACGGGGCTGGAGCCAGAGGGATCTTGGAAGCCGCCTCAGCGTCGGCCAGAGACACATCTCGGGCATTGAGTCGGGCAAAATGGTGCCCCGTTACGACACGCTTCTTGAGATCGTCCGCATGCTCGACCGTGACCTTATTATGGTCCCCCGCGCCCTGGTGCCGGTCGTGCAGTCGCTCATTCGCGACCATCTCAAGGACCAGCCGGGCGAAGGAGAGGAACGGCCCCTCTACGCTGCCGACCGCGACGAAGATAGCTCGGAGGAGCCGCGCGATGAGGTTTGACCTGAAGAAACTCAACCCGCTTTCGGTGCGCCTGTACGGGAAGCACATCGGCGTCATCACCCGCCTCGCCGGCGACCGGCAGCTTTTCGCGTTCGAGCAGGACTATATCGATGATCCGCAGCGCCCGACCCTGAGTCTCTCGTTCAAAGGCAGCACGGGCGGACTCGTGACGAACTTCCGTCCGGTCGGGCGCCGTGTTCCTGCTTTCTTCTCCAATCTTCTGCCCGAAGGCCATCTGCGCGATTATCTCGCCAAACGCGCGGACGTTAATCCCGACCGCGAATTCTTCCTCCTGGCTGTCCTCGGCGCCGACCTGCCCGGCGCGCTTGTCGTGGAACCGCTTGAGGGCGACAAGCAATCAGCCGAGCCTCAAGGCGCGAGAGATGATGACGCACACGACGACGGCCGTGGCGGCGAAGAGCCGTTGCGCTTTTCTCTCGCCGGCGTGCAGTTGAAATTCTCCGCCGTGATGGAAGCCTCGGGCGGCCTGACCATTCCGGCAGGCGGCTTGGGTGGATCGTGGATCGTCAAGCTCCCTTCCGCACGTTTCAAGGCGGTACCCGAGAACGAATTCGCGATGCTGGAACTCGCCAGGCGCACCGGCATTTCCGTCCCGGAAAACAAGCTCGTCGACGTTGCCAGCATCAAAGGCCTGCCTGAACAGGCCCACACGGTAGAAGGCAAAGCCCTCGCCGTGAAGCGCTTTGATCGGTTGCCGGAAGGAACGCCCGTTCACATGGAGGATTTCGCGCAAGTATTCGGCGAATTCCCGAACAACAAGTACAAGTTTCACAGCTATGCGAACATCGCCGCTGTGCTGTGGGCGGAAATCGGCGAAGACGCCGTGATCGAATTCGTCCGGCGTCTCGTATTTTCGGTTGTCATCGGTAATGCCGACATGCACCTCAAGAACTGGTCCCTTCTCTATCCGGACCGGCGTACGCCCGCGCTCTCTCCGGGTTATGATTTCGTCGCAACGCGTCCTTATATTCCCGGAGACACACTGGGCCTGAGCTTTGGCGACAGCCGCAGCCTTTCAGAAATCACACCCGATCAGATGCGCCGCTTTGCCGATACGGCGCGCATTCCGGCAAGCCCGCTCTGGAAGATCGCCGTCGAAACCGCCGAGCGCACAGCCGAATCCTGGAAAACGCTTGAGCACGCCGATGCGTTGCCGAAAGACCTGAAGGACGCAATCGGTAACCAGATCCTTTCCGTCGCCAAAACGGTCGCGCGCACAGCGGCCGGTTAGGTTTCGCGATGTGCGGTCATTAAGTTATTGTGCCGAGCAGTTTTTCGGTTTTCGTGCGGTCGGTATGCCGACGGACCCCTATACCCACCTGCCTACCCTCTCCTTTATGTGTCTGTTCAAAGGCATAACGCTGCCTTCCTTATTGTTGTTCTCATATTCTCGAAATCTCCTCTCACCCGTGCCGGCCGCACACGCCGGCGTGGCGATTCATTTCCGGTTGATACCGTCTGTCATCGCCCATGGTGATAGTGATGATGATCACGATGGTGATGATGGCGCTGGTCATCATCATGATGATCACGCTGGCGCCGTTGCGACTGAGGCTGTTTTCAGACAATCGAGCGCGTAAGCACAACCGGCTCCTGCGCTAGAAGCCTGCGTTCTAGTTCACGTCCGCTAGCACCGATGTCGTGATTCCTCCCGTCTGACCATTGAGCACCACAACCGTCCGGATCTGTCCGCTCGAAAACGACAGGGCGCTGGTGCTCAGAATGATGTTGGTTGTTCCCGGCTCCGTGAAGTACACCTGATAGCTGCCTGCGGCAACTGCGTCGTACCCGGTCGCCGTAGAAACTCCAACGCCGGAAAAGGATGGGCTGGCACTGAGACCAGTGTTCGCAGTCGCAATGTAAACGTCGCTGGAACCCAGATTAGAGGACGCATTGATTACCCGAATCTTTACGTCCCCCGAAGCTGGAGCGCTGTTGTCGTCCGTGAGAGTCGTTGCTCCCGACGCCGTCGTGAGAATTGTGTTCGAACTTCCGGATGAGAGAGTAATCGTCTGATCCACGAATGGCGTGGAGCCGCTCGGTTGAATCTGCAGATGGCGCGAGCCCGAGCTTACGGTGGAATATCCTGATGCGGCTCCGTAAGGAATGCTGCTCGCAATGGTCTTGCTGTCGATTAGCATGTCGATACTGGACTGAATGGGTATGGCGTTCAGGACTCGTATATGTGCGGCGCTGGATCCACATCCAGTTGCAAACAAGAGAGCACAAGAGACACCACTGGCTACCGCCCAAAACCACTTTGGACGCATTTCTGGCTCCTAGAAGAATTTAGGTGGAGGCGCCTCTCTGCTAGATGATGCGCCCAGCGCAATCGTAAGTTGCTGGGGGAGAGTAAAGAGTGGTCAAACAGAGTAAAGAGTTGTAAAAGCTAGATTTCGCTCGCTGTATGCGTAGCACGGAGCAGCCGGGGGAAGCCAGCTGAAAGCTAATTACTCACTCGGATTTCATTTTCGACGTCGATTGCTCCGGTCTGCCAACAACTCAGAACGGCCAATTCGGGGCATCCGGAGTTTCGGCGGATCGGAAATCCCTTCGAAAGCGGCGCTCGACTTCCAAGGACTCAAAGCATACATTCGCCGATCACGCAGAGCCAGCACTCCCTCGCTCCATGCCTTTAGCATTCGCTTCCCGGTCTCAGTAAAACCTGGCAAATCTTTCATCAGTTCCCTGACTGCGGGCGCTGTATCCGAGACCGCATCACTGATGCGTTCCACGAGCTCCTTCTGTTCTCGCTGCGGAATGCCAAAAGTGGACGATATGAACGTCCCTAGAGTCTTTCCTGGCAGCCACGTCTTTCTCCCCATGAAGCTGATTCCGGGCGGATTGTTCTGGTACCCTGCATAGATAGACGTCGTGAAGAAGTCGTATGCGGGCGCGAGGCGTGCGTCGGTTCGCGACGTATACAGCAACGCTACGTTCTTCGAATGACCGTCGGCATTTCTTAGAGCGTAGGTTAAAAGCAAGAGCGTGCAGAGTTTCCTAAACGTATCGTGCTGCTCCGAGCCCGGGATAAAGTTTCGAACTGCCTTCGCGATCCTCTCCCAAGTAGTGTCGTACTTAGCTGAAGGTCGCAGTCCGAGTAACGCACAGAAATCCTCCAGTGCCCTAAATGGCTTTCCGTTCTCATCGACATCGAATCTGGTGACGACCAAAGCATTCCCATCCTGAGAGAGTTCAGTCTTCGCACATTCGATGACCCTGGCCGCAACTTGCATGCACAAGTGCTCGTTCGCCGTTACGAACGGGAGCTTGGCGGAAGATCCTTTGATGATGTGGTTGTGGGTCAGGAGGGTAGCCTTATTATGTTTCCCTAACCCTGCCTGCTTCCTCTTCTCCGCGTCTAAGAATTTCGGGAGGACTCCAGAAACTCCGCTCTTCGCATGTTCTCTTACCAGCTGCGAAAAGGCCTCCTCTGAGTTATCGCCCTTTAATAGCTCTGAAACTTCTATCGGTTTGGCGGGCTCATCCAGTGCGGCACCGGGCGGAGCAACCTTAACCCTTCCGACCATGTTTCGACCGATAACCGATAGGAGGTTAACTGGGCTTCCGCCAATGTGCGGCCCGAACTCTTCCTGCAAGATTTGTAGGAGATATCCTTCCGGAAGATTCATTTGGAAAATTGGGTGGAGGGGGTCGTCCCACGGATATGATTCCGTGCGGACGGGCATGGTCAGAGAGACGAGTTTCTCCGGCGCGGCCTCTGGGACATACGTCATCACGCTCTTAAAGTCACCAACTTGCTCAAGAACACCGACGTGTTGACCCAGTACGTGAATATTAAGCTTCAAGCCCCACTCCGCTCACGTCGAAGTTCATCGAGAGTCCCAGCAAGTCCAATTTCGTTGAAATTGATCTCGAGGTCGAGCACAGTCAGTACGGCTAAGAGCTTGCGGGAACCGAAATCTGATAGCTTTCCTCGTTCGAAGCGTACTAGCAGCTCTCTTGTGATCCCTGAACGTTCTGCCACATACCGCTGGCTCAAACCCGCCATCCTACGTCTTGCCGAGACTGCTTGGCCCAATTCACTTAAGGTCCGCATATGTGAAGTATACATCACCTATTGCGATATAATTCAATAAATATGATTTATACTTCACACATATGGAGCCGCAGCCTGGGATATCAAAAAGGTTCAAACGCGAACTCTAAAGAGGAAAGTCGTGCTTTTGGATCCTCTAGCGGCCGGCCGTCGATGCAGCCAATCTCTGTTAATATGTTCGTAAGCTGTTGAAAACGCACGTGGCGGTGTAGCTCAGGTGGTTAGAGCGACGGTCTCATAATCCGTAGGTCGTTGGTTCGAGTCCAACCGCCGCCACCAAAATTAGGGCTTTGTTTTCAGTAGGGTGGGAAGAGTCCAAGAACGGGCAAACTATTGCGCGTCCCAATCGAGAGCATAGATCTCGTCCACGCTTGTGTCGCGCAAAACTAAAGGTGAATCATCGGACGCAAGCGCAGTCCACTTGCCGACAATCGCCCAACTCAGGAGACTGGGCTCGAGACTTGCCACCTTTTCGATCTTGCCATTGCTGATGTGCACGCGGTATAACCCCGGATCCTCCTGATATGGCTTATCAAAATTGATGTAGTCGCCAGCGCGCGACCAGTTCGGGTAGGCTACGGCATCGCAAAGCTTCTGTTTTGTGCCGCCTTTCAGATCGATCAACACAAGCGTGGAAGTCTCAGTGGTAAGCGCCGCAAGGTATTTGCCATCAGGAGAATACCTTGGAGAAAAGAGGCCCTCGGACCCAGGCATCGCCTTTACGGCTCCGGTTTTCAGGTCCAACATGCTAATTCCTGACTTACCATCCAGCCAAAACCATGGCGCAAATGCGAGAAACCGCCCGTCCGACGACCATGTCGGTTCGCCCTCCAACGGCGTGCCGCCAGCCGGCTCTGGAACTCCCCCGTCGCGGGGCACGAGATATATATGGTCATCCCCAACAAACGCAATGCGGTTTCCATCCGGTGACCAGCGCGGTAGGAGCACCTGCATGGGAGACAAGGTGAGCTGGAGCTGCTGGCTGCCGTCAAGCCGGCTTCTCCATAGAGTTCCCTCCGGGAAGGACACATAGACGACCCACTGACCGTCTCTCGAAATGTCAACGTCGGTTGCCGAAATGCCTTTGAGAAATGGCAAGAACTGTCCTGCTTGTCGGTCATAGCGCACGAGCTGACCGCGCTGGTGCTGCGCGATCGCAAACAGTTTGTTGCCTGCACTCGGAAGCGCTGATGTGATGCTCATGGGACCTGCGCTCAATCTAAACACCTTCTTAGGGCCGCCGATTACACCCGGGTGTTCGCGAAGCGCCCACAGCTGCGCTCCAAAGAAATCGGGAGATGAAAAAACATAATACTTGCCGTTGGCGGTCCAGTTCCCACAACATTGGATCGCTGGGACCGCGAGACCAGCAAAGGTGCGACGCAAATGGCTCCCGTCAGCCCGAACCTCCCAAATTTCCTGTCGAGGATTCGGCGAACCCAGCTCTGAGACTACTGTGAAGCGGATCGTCTTCCCTTCCGGAGACCACCGCGGCCACCAGGCAGTTCCGGGAACATCGGCAAGCTTGCGAACGCCGCTCCCGGTGCCGTCGGCCAGGAAGAGAGAATGACCTTCGGCAAACAGGATCCACGTTCCATCAGGCGACCAACTGCCGTCGTGCCCCAAAATGGTCCCTGCTCGATGAGGCGGCCCAGCAGGCAGCGGCAATATCATTAACGGCGTTTCCCTTTCGAGGTGCTCACCCGCAACCGAGACGAGCAACTCATGCCGGTCGGGAGAAACGTCGAGGACCCGGCGGACGCCGAACAAGTTGGGCAAGGGTGAGGTTTCACCGCCTTGTGTTGAGACCTGCACAAGATGCTTTGTTCCCACTGGCCCTTCCACGAAGTACAGACGCGCGCCATCGCTGATAAGGGGAGCGGGAGGCTCGCTCGTATAACCGGAGCTTTTTCCCTGACCATCCGCGGTAATCTGTGAGTAGCGCGTGATCTGCGTCATTCTGCCAGAGCTGCGCCACCAGGTGAGCACTGTAATGAGCATTAGAACAGCGACCGCAGCGACAATGTAAGGCAGAACCTCAATAGCGAGGGGATGCTTCGGCCACGCGCGCACCTTGCTTTTAGGTTCTGCCTCGGTTCCCAGGCTGGAGGCTGAGGAGTTCCCATTGACTGGCGCAACAAAACGGTAGCCCTTTCGAGGAATCGTCTCGACAAATCGTGGATTTTCTGCCGAATCCCCTAAAGCTTCTCGCACTCGGTTGATCGCCGCATTGAGACCACGATCGAAGTCCACAAAGGTGTCGGAAGACCACAGTCGTCGCTGTAGCTGCTCGCGGGTGACCAGCTCGCCAGGATGCTCGAGGAGGATAACCAGAATCTGAAACGGCTGGCCGGTGAGCTTAATTTTTATCCCATTCTTACGAAGTTCCGCGAGACGCACATCCAGTTCATAGGTACCAAACCGCATCACCTGAGAATTGGAAACTGGTTCGAGCACGGGTGAACCCTGGGAAATGCTGTCAGTCTAGCAAACCGCAAGATCGAGACTCTATTCCCATTTCTAACATCCTAGTCTAACCCTCGAGCATTGCCATTGACTCAAGGATTCTGACCCCCCGATTGACGACTGGCCGAGATTCATCGGGGTTGATGGCACTCGCTGGCTGCCCACTGTAATGAAATTGTAATGATGGAAGGGTCAGAACACGTCAAATCGAATACACAACTGACAATACGGCCAGCCCTTGCAAGCGGTTAAAGAATTGGATTTCGCAATCTTGCGCTTTTCCTTCGCCTTTCGGTGGGTCAATAAGTGCTATGGAGATTTATCAACACCTGTACCGGTGATGCATCATCACCAAGCTCCGAACCAGGGCAAGACCGTAAAGCGACGAGTCTACGCCCGCTTTGGTCCGAATGGGCACAAGCCAAACTCTTTCAGGGAAGCTTAATTACCGCGGGCTGGATCTCGAGAAAACATCTCGTCTCCGGTCGAGGCAGAAGTTTTTCCTTGACATCCCTTTTGATAGAACTCATTGATCTTCGAATCCGGCATGTCCCAGCCTCAATGAGTCCACTAGTAGGACCGAACCGTTTTTTGTATTTCCTATACATCAAGGTTCAGGCACACACGCTTTCCGGTTTCCCAAACACTCGCCGACTACACGCGCAAAATCTGCAATTGCGATCTCGGGTGCTTCCAATTCCGGATGCCACAACTTTTCCCATTCGAAACAGAAGAAGTCTTTATATCCGATAGAACGCAGCGCTTCGATCTGGCGCGTGATGGGAACATTACCTTGCCCAGTCAAAACATATTTTCGCCCCTCTCCACTTCCAGTCGAATCCTTCAAATGCGTGTGCCGAATCCAGGGGCCCAATTGTTTCACGGTAAACTCCGGATCTTCATCTGAATCGGCAAACGTGTGGTGCGCGTCCCAGAGCAGGCCTACGTGATCGGAGTTGGCGGCCTGTAGCACATCTTTGAGCGAAGCGGAGGCGGTAAAGTGATCATGCGACTCTATGATTACGGTAACTCCACGCGGTCCGGCATAGTTGCCTAAGTCGTGCAAGCCTGCGCCCACTCGTGCCTTCGTTGCCGTATCTGGGAACCGGCTGGCATCAGACTCTTTTTTTCCCCCAAAAACACGCACGCACGGTGCGCCGAGACTGGATGCCAGATCGATGAACCGTCGCGCGTCCCCCAACTCCATTGCGCGTTTGGTTTCATCATTGAAATACAGATTGGCCGAACTGCTGACACAAGCAATCTTCAACTGCCTTTCGCGAATGTCGCGCTTGGTTTGCTCGATTCGACCCGCTGCAAACACCGGATGCGATGGCAAGTCGAGATTGCCCTCCAAGCCGCGCAATTCTACGGCGCTGAATCCGTGCTGGCTGGCAAAGTCCAGAATCTTCGTCCAATCCCATGCCGGACAGCCCAAAGTTGAGAACGCAATTGGTAGCTTGGTCTTCTTGGTTTCTGCGGAAAACGCGCCGCCTGCTAACCAAGGCGTGAGCGCTGCCACAGACAATTCCTTCAGAAATCGCCTCCGATTCCTGGACATAATCGAGAGCTCTCCCTTCTTATTGCCGCATGGTCGCGTTTTCCGACTCCGGAAAACACCGCTGATCACGCCTGAAATATTTCGGCGTTCGTCGTCGGCCCGTCCAGATGTCCCACCAGTCTTTTCTCCAGGCCCTCACGCGCTGGGCCAACCTGCTGCCGGATTTTCTCTTTCTCTCCGTCATCGAGCGGCGAAAATCCGCGCGCGATTTCAATATTCTGCGCCAGCATTTCAGGTTTCGGCATTCCCACGACGGCGGTCGTTACTGGCAGGCTCATGGAATATCGCAGCAGCGACTGAATGTTTGCTTTCGCAGCGCCATCACCTACAAGAAACTCCTGGCCAGTGATCTTCATCGCGATGACGCCAAGATTCTTCTTGTTGGCTGCGGGGAGCGCCAGCTCTTCGAATCGTCCATTGCGAGAGGCATTGAGGGCCATCTGCACACAATCAAGATCGTGACGTTCGATCGCCTTGGCCATTACCTCTCCGTCCGTATGGCTGGTCATGCCAGCAAAGTGCGCCATCTTCTGTTCACGTGCCTCCATCAAGCCTTTCAGCGCCCCGTCCGGTCCCTCAATTTTCGCCAGATCGTCAGCGTGACCCAGACTATGGATATGCACAAGGTCCACGTGGTCTGTCCTGAGCCTTTTGAGACTTCCTTCGAGGCGCCGCAAGAACCCATCGCGAGTACGGTCTGGAATCTTGGTCGCGAGCCACACATCCTTGCGTCTCGATGCCATCACCTGACCGACTCGGCTCTCACTGACTCCATCTCCGTAAGCAAACGCCGTGTCGAGATAGCTGATCCCTGAATCGATAGCACGATTAAGTACCGCCACGGCACTCTCTTCATCTTTGTACATAAGGAAACGGCTTCCGCAGCCAAACGCAAGGATCGAGACTTTCGCTCCCGTCCTGCCCAACGTACGCGAAGGAAGCTTCGTGCTTGCGGTTTCAGCTCGAGCGTGTTCTTTCGTTAGCAGCAAACTAGCACTAGCAGCAGCTCCCACTCCGAGATTCTCGAGAAACTCTCTTCGGGAAATGTTCTTGCTCATAGCGGCCTCCTTCGTCGTCATCTTACACTTCAAAATGACCCTCAGCTGTATTGACGAGTAAACTCTAGCTCCGAAATGAAATGTCGCGAGGAATAAGCAAGTCGAAGCGCGATAGCTGAGAGAATAAGTAAGTCCCTAGGTCGCCACCGGGCTAGTTCTGCGGGGCAGCGGTTTTGTTCTTTCCCCGGGCGAATGGTTGCGGCGCTAGATTTGGGCTCCCTTCAATGAGAACGTAAAACTTGTCTGTTGCGATGTCGTGAAAGGCCTGGCGCTCACCGCTGGGCCATCTCACTTCTACAGTATCTGCGTGGGCAGCCTTACCCATACCAAAACTTGCGCGCAGGTCGCTCTGGGATAAGTAGCTTCCGCCTCCGGAGATTTCTCGAATCTGAGAGATTCCGCCGGCCACTACCTTGATGCGGGCGCCCATCGCGTCTCGATTGCTTTTCGTTCGGACCAACTTGAAATTCAGAAAATGATTGTCATTGCCGCTATTTCGCAGTAGCAGCGCGGAGTCGCCGTTGTTTGCGATGAGTACGTCGACGAAGCCATCGTTGTCGAAGTCTGCGAAAGCGACACCGCGACCGACGTGGGGAATGTCGAAGCCTGGACCAGCTTGTTTCGTGGTCTCGACGAACTTACCATTGCGCTCGTTATGGAACAGCGTGTTGATCTGGCGGTAGTGGATCTCAGGTGTTGCGGTTTCGACCTCAGGATAGACGTGCCCGTTGGCAATGAAGATGTCGAGCCAGCCATCGTTGTCGTAATCGAAAAAACCGCCGCCGAAGCTTAGGACTTCGCGCGTGGGTACGGTGATCCCGGCCTGATCGCTGACTTCGTCGAACCCCTTGCCGTCGTTGTGCCAGAGGTGGTCGGAACTCTTCTGAAAGTCCGAGATGTAGAGGTCGAGATTGCCATCATTGTCGTAGTCACCGAGCGAAATGCACATCGCTGCCATGGTGCGACCTTGTCCGGTCAGTGCCATTCCAGTCATGAGTCCGTTCTCCTCGAACGTGCCATTACCGCGATTGTGATAGAGATAGGCCTCGAGGCCGTCGTTTGCGACGAAGAGATCCGGCCAGCCGTCATTATCGTAGTCGCCGGCGCCGACGGAGAGGTTCTTTCCCTCCGGCTGGTAGATGTTTGCTTTGACAGTCATATTCGTGAAAGTGCCATCGCCGTTGTTGTGGTAGAGAGCGTCGGAACTGCCCCGATAAACGCTGGGCGGGCAACTAGTTTGGACGCCGCTAATGATGCAGTAGCGGCGAGCATCGGCGCCGAGCGCGACGTAAGAACCGACGTAGATGTCAAGCCGGCCATCGTGGTCGTAATCGAAGAATATTGCGCCGGAGTGAAATGCACCCGATTCCAGGCCAGCCACTCCAGCCTTGTCGGTCACATCGGTAAAAGTCCCGTTCCCATTGTTGTGATAGAGGACGTTGCGGCCGAATTGTGTGACGAAGAGATCGGGATGGCCATTGTTGTCGTAATCACCCCAAACACAACCCATGCCATATCCGGTTCCGGGCACCGAGGCTTTGTCGGTCACATCAGTGAAAGAACCATCACCGTTGTTGTGGTAGAGCGCATTGCGAGCGGAGATGCCGCGATTGTAAAGGTCACGGCCGTTGACGAAGTAGATATCAATCCAACCATCTCCGTCGAAGTCGGCAACGCAAACACCGGGCCCAAATTCCTCGCGATTGATAGAAATTCCGTTCGCACCTTTGTAGTGCGTGAACCTGATACCAGCCTGGGCAGTAATGTCAATGAACTGAATGGGCCGCTGCTCCTGCGCTAAGGCGGCGCAGCAGGAGATAAGGATTGGACCTAGCCAGGCTGACC
>Ga0157372_10002697_pt1 | contig 19183 bp, 19 predicted proteins | sample C55metaG_FD_115307 | JGI IMG/M metagenome (GOLD analysis project Ga0157372, IMG submission 115307) | Corn rhizosphere microbial communities from Kellogg Biological Station, Michigan, USA - C5-5 metaG | ecosystem: Host-associated > Plants > Roots > Rhizosphere > Soil | place: USA: Michigan... | reverse complement strand
CGACCGCCCGTCGGCGGTCTGCCGCTCGTGCGCGCTTTATCGCGGAGTCTTCTGAGGACGGCGCCATGAACAGCGTCACCGAACTCGCGCCGCGGCGCGCGAAGCCGCAGCGGATCGCGATCTTCCGCGCATTGCAGCTTGGCGACCTGCTCTGCGCGGTGCCTGCTTTGCGCGCTGTGCGCAACGGCTTTCCCGACGCCGAGATCGCGTTGATCGGGCTGCCGTGGGCGCGCGACTTCGTGCATCGGTTCGCGCGCCTCGTCGACCACTTTGTCGAATTCCCGGGCTTTCCCGGCTTGCCGGAGCGCGAGCCCGATCTCGCCGCGCTGCCGCGCTTCCTCGCCGATGCACAGGCCGCGCGCTACGATCTCGCGATCCAGATGCACGGCCGCGGTGATCTCACCAATTCGATCGTCGCCGCGCTCGGCGCGAGGATGACGGCCGGCTTCTGCCCGCCCGGCGGCCCGTGCCCCGACGCGCTGCGCTTTCTGCCCTGGCCCGAGAACGGAACCGAGATCCATCGCTGCATCGCGCTCGCCGACTTCCTCGGTCTGCCCCGCGCGGGCGATCGGCTCGAGTTTCCGCTCGATGACGACGAAATGGCGCAAGCCGACGCGCTGCTCGCGCATCATGGCCTCGTGCCGCGGCGCTTCGTCTGCGTGCATCCCGGCGCGCGTCTCTACACGCGGCGCTGGCCCTCCGAATACTTCGCGGCCGTCGCGCAGGACGTCGTGCGCCGCGGCTTTCGGGTCGTGCTGACGGGCAGCAGCGACGAAGCCCTGATCACGCGGCGAATCGGCCGCGCGCTGCCTGCCGGCAGCTACGTCGACCTCGCCGGCGAGACGGCGCTCGGCGTGTTCGGCGCGACGCTGCGGCACGCGAAGCTGCTCGTCGCGAACGACACCGGGGTTTCGCACGTCGCGGCGGCGTTGCGCGTGCCGAGCGTCATCGTCTGCTGCGGCGCCGATCCGCAGCGCTTCGCGCCGCTCGATCACGCGCTGCACGAAGTGCTGCATCACGCCGTCGCATGCAGGCCCTGCGCGCACGTGCATTGCCCGATCGGCCATCCGTGCGCGCAGAAGCTGTTGCCCGAGCGCGTGCTCGCGCGGGTGCGTGCACGGCTCGCGCCGCAGAGGCCCGTCGAGCCGCTGCGCCTGCCGCTGCCGGCGCGCCCCGCGAACCGGCTCGACGGCGCGACGCTGCCGCCACGCAATCCGTGAAGGCGCCGACGTGCGACGCTTGCGCATTCTGACCTGGCAGGTGCACGGCAATTACCTCTATTACCTGACGCACGCGCCGCACGACTTCTTCGTGCTCTCGAAGCCCGGTCGCCCGCCCGGCTATGGCGGACGCAACGGGACGCTGCCCTGGGGCGGCAACGTGCACGACTGTCCGGTCGCCGCGGTCAGCCGCGAGTCGTTCGACTGCGTGCTGTTCCAGTCGCTCGCGCACTACCGCGACGACCAGCACGAAATCCTGAGCGACGCGCAGCGCCGCCTGCCACGGATCTATCTCGAGCACGATCCGCCGCTCGGTCATCCGACGAACACCGTGCACCCGGTCGACGATCCGTCGACGATGATCGTGCACGTCACGCACTACAACGCGTTGATGTGGGATTGCGGTCGCGTGCCCACGCGCGTCGTCGAGCACGGAGTCCGCGTTCCCGACGGCGTCGATTGGAGCGGCGAGCGGCCGCGTGGCGTCGCCGTCATCAACCATCTCGCGCGGCGCGGACGCCGCCTTGGCGCCGACGTGTTCGACGCCTGGCGCCGCGAAGTGCCGCTCGAGCTTTACGGCATGGACGCCCGCGCGAGCGGCGGCGCCGGCGAGCTTCCGTATGCCGAACTGCTCCCCGCGATGGCGCGCCATCGTTTCTACGCGCATCCGGTCCGCTACACGAGTCTCGCGCTCGCGCTTTGCGAAGCGATGATGGTCGGTCTGCCGGTCGTCGGGCTCGCGACGACGGAGCTGCCGAAGATCGTTCGCGAGAGCGGCGGAGGCTACGCCGATACCGAGCTTGCGCGCCTCGTCGATTTCTGCCGCGAGCTGATCCGCGACCACGCCCATGCGCAGGCGCTCGGACGCAAGGCCCGCGACTATGCGCGCGAGCGATTCGGAATCGAGCGCTTCGCGCGCGACTGGGATGCGGTGTTCAGGGAGGCGACGACATGAGGCGACTGCAATGAGAACCGAACCGAGCCAGCCGCTGCGCGTGCTCGTCACCGGCGGCGCCGGCTTTCTCGGCTCGCATCTTTGCGAGCGGCTGCTCGAAGCCGGCCACGAGGTGCTGTGCGTCGACAACTTCTATACCGGGACGCGCGCGAACGTCGCGTCGATGCTCGCGCAGCCGCGCTTCGAGCTGCTCCGTCACGACATCACGTTTCCGCTGTACGTCGAGGTCGACCGCATCTTCAACCTTGCCTGCCCCGCGTCACCGCGGCATTACCAGCGCGATCCGGTGCAAACGACGAAGACGAGCGTGCACGGCGCGATCAACCTCCTCGGCCTCGCGAAGCGGCTGCGTGCGCCGATCCTGCAGGCGTCGACCAGCGAGGTGTACGGCGACCCGGTACGGCATCCGCAGACCGAGGACTATTGGGGACACGTGAACCCGATCGGCCCGCGCGCATGCTACGACGAAGGCAAGCGCTGCGCCGAGACGCTGTTCGCGGACTACCGGCGGCAGCACGGGCTCGATACGCGGATCGCAAGGATCTTCAACACGTACGGGCCGCGCATGCAGCCGGCGGACGGACGCGTCGTCTCGAACTTCATCGTCGCCGCGCTGCGCGGCGAGCCGCTTACGATCCAGGGCGACGGCTGGCAGACGCGTGCGTTCTGTTACGTGAGCGACACGGTCGCGGGACTCATGCGGCTGATGGACGTGCCCGACGCCTGCCCGGGTCCCGTCAACATCGGCAATCCGATCGAGTTCACGGTGCTCGATCTTGCCGAACGCATACGCCGACTTGCCGGCTCGCGCTCGCCGATCATGTTCGTTCCGGCGGCACGCGACGATCCGCGCCAGCGGCGTCCCGACATCTCGCTCGCGCGGCAATTGCTCGGCTGGGAGCCGCAAGTGAGCATCGACGAGGGTTTGCGGCGGACGATCGATTATTTCCGGCGCACGCTGCTTCACGCCGTGCCGCCCGGCGACCGCGCCGCATCCGCCAATGCCGGCCATGCTGCCGGCGCGCGATGACCGATACGCGCCGCAGGCCAAGCTACGCGCCGATCGGATCGACGTTCGCCTTCATCACGCGCGCCATGTACGCGAGCGCGTCGCGGCGCCAGGCGTCGTTCTCGGACGCGACGCAATCGCCGGGAATCCGAAGGGCGTACTTGCGCAGATACGCGTCGTGCGCCGTGAACATGATGCAGGAATCGGCGGCGAGGCCGGCGAGCACGAGGCGGCCGACGCGAAGCTCGTCGAGCAAAAAATCGAGCGGCGTGCCGAAGAACGCCGAGTGCCGTGGCTTCAGCACCGAGCGGTCGCGCTTCGACGGCGCGAGCAGCTTCGCCATCGTCGCCGACGCGCCGCCGCGGTGTTCGCAGTCCGCGACGACGGCGGCGAAATCGGCTTCCCAGCGGCCGAAGTTGTCATTCGCGTAGATGACCGGCGCGCCGCGGGCGCGCATCCGCTTCTTGAGCGCGGCCGCGCGCGCGGCCGCCTTGACGGCTTTCGGGGCCAGCGCTTGCGCGCCGTCGAAATCGAGGGGATTCATGAAGTCGATCAGAAGCAACGCGCTGCGCGTCTTCGTCGCGTGCGCATGCGCTCGTTCGCGGGGCTGCATGCCGCGACGTCAGCAAGCCGCATGCCCTGAAGAAAACCTGCAAGCGACTCGCCTATGCCGGTGTAAGAGTTGCCCCGCCGCGGACGCAAGAATTGCGCGAGAATTCAGCAGGCCTGCGCGACGCCGCACGCCACGGCTCTGCGCTCACCGCATGGCATGCCCGTTGCATCACGGGTATGATCGAAGCGCCGCTCGGGCATCACGGGCGGGGCGGCCGTTCCGCTTCGGGAGGAAACGAACGGAAGCCCGCGATGGATCCAACGTACGCGCCACCGCCGAGAACAACACCGATGACCGCCGGAACGCGTCTGTCGCTCGCATGGGCGAACGTGAAGGCGCTCGTCCAGGATCACGCGCTGCTGGCCATGCTCGAGATCCAGCGTGCGGGCGTCTCGTTCGTCAAGCTGATCATCGCGGGGATCGTGATCTCGATCCTCGTCATATCGGCGTGGATGGCGCTCGTTGCGGCCGCCATCGCGTTCGCGGTCGGCCAGGGCGCCAACTGGGCCGTCGCGATCCTGATCGCAGCGTTCGTCAATCTCGCCGTGGCCGCGGGACTTGCGTTCTGGGCGAAGAGCCAGCTACCCGATCTGTTGTTCGCGGCAACCGTGCGCCAGTTGCGAAGGGACGTGCCGGGGGAGAGCGACGATGAGCCGAAGCGATAAGTCGCTCGACGAGCAGATCGCCGAGGTCGAGCAACGCCTCGCGCGCCGGCGCGCCGAACTGCGGCTGCTCACGGCCGAAGCGCGAAGCCGGATGAGCGTCACGAAGTCGATTCCCGTTGCGATGGCGCTTGCGCTCGGCATCGGCTTCGCCGCATCGCGCTTCGTGCGCAAACCCGCGCGGCCGGCGCCGGCCGTGACGGAGCGCCGCTCGCATCCGGCGCGACTGCTCGGCGCCATTGCCGGCGTCATGCTTCCGCCGCTGATCAAGCCGCTGCAGCATCTCGTTGCGGAGTGGCTCACCGAGCGCATGCATCGCCGCGCACAGTAGCTGCGATTCAGAACGGCGCCGCGCTCGTCTCGTTCTTCGACGCGCCGCGCACGTTCAATACCGCAAGACCGATCTGCAGCGTGACGAGCGCGAACGCGCGGTCGTGCCAACCCCACGCGATCCACATCGCGTTGCTCAGCAGGAACGCGTAGAAGCCGACCATGCGCAGCGACTTGCGCGTCGATCCGACGAACCACGTCGAGGCGAGCGTCACGACCATCGCCGGCCATTGCACAAGGTTCCAATAATCCAGGTCGGGCATGGAAGCGCTCTCGAGGAAAATCGAGCCGTCACGATATCCGGCCCTCATCATCGACCGCTGTCGGCGTTCCGCCGACAGGCAGAACGGACCAGCGGCGTAAAAGTTACCGATGGCGCACCGTAACAGTTGCCATTCGGTTTCCTGGACAGGAAAGTGCTCGAGCCGACGCGCGAAGCGCGAAGCCCGTGCATTTCCGTACGTTACGACGTGGCGCCCGGCGTGTCATGACGCGTTTGTGCACTGCACAGCGGACGGCATGACGATTGCTAAAATTGTTCCGTGCTTCCACGATCCATTTTACGGTGCGGCCGCGCAGTCGCGCTCGCCTGCATCGTCGGCGCTCCGCTGGTCGCGGGTTGCGACCGGATCGAATTCCGCACGTTCCCCGGCGACTCTCTGCGCGATCGGATCGGATCGTTGGCGACGCCTGCGATGCTCGCGCCGCTTCAGCGCGAGTTTCTGACCGACGCGGCGCAGGCGAGCCTCTTCGAGATCCAGGCGAGCAGGATCGCGCTCGCGCGCGCGGGCTCCGCGGCCGTCCGCCGCTTCGCGGAATCGACGCTGCGCGATCGCGTCGCGATCGATACGGACCTCGAGCAGCTTGCGCGAAGCGTCGGCGTCGTGCTGCCGTCGCGCCTGTCCGACGAGTTCCAGGCGCGGCTCGCCGTGCTCGAGCAGCTTACCGGCGGCGATTTCGACCGCGCGTATGCGCGGAACGTCGGCGTCATCGCCCAGGAGCAGGTGCTCGCGGCGTTCGAGCGGGCGGCCGATCCCGCAGGGGCGCGCGTCCAGCGCTTCGCGGCAAACCAGATTCCGGCGCTGCGCGAGCATCTCGAGCAGGGGCGCCGCCTCGCGTCCGAGATCGATCGCACGAACATGGCGTGACGGTGACGGCGCAAGACGCGGTCGAGCGCGGCTTCGACGCGCTGGCGCCGCTGCTCGACAGGATGCTCGCCGATTCGGCGATCAGCGCCGAGCATGCGATGCACGTCGTCGTGATGAACCCGGATGCCGACCCGCGAACGCCGTTCGACGATGCGATTCTCGCCGAGCGAAGCTTCGGCGACTCCGCGCGATGGGAGGCCGATTACGCCTGGTACGCACGCGCCAAGACGCGGCTCGCGTGGCGCGAGCAGATGAGCCTGCGCACGCTCTACGCGAAGCATCGCGAGCGGTTGCGCGACGACGACATCCGCGTCGAAGGCGCGGTCAGGCAGGGGCGATGGATCGTCGGCGCCAGCGGTGCGCAGCCTTGGTACGACCATGCGACCGCGGCGATCGCGATCGCGCTCTTCGAGGCGGCGATCGAGCACGCGCGCGAGGGAGGCAACGCGTGAAGCGGAGCCGGCGGCGGGCGCGTCCGTCCGGGGATCCTGGCGTCGCCGCCGACGTCGCGACCGACACGGACGCGGCGACGACTCGGTCGCGCCGCGGCAACCGCTACGCGAAATTGAAGATGCCGCACGAGCGCGACGAAAGCTCTCACGCCCCGGGCGCGCCGACTCCGGTGACGGTGCAAGGCGCGCGCGACGTCGAGCAGGGTAAGGTCGACACCGACTGTTACGACGCGATCGGCCCGCGCTACGATCGCAGCGAGACGCGGTAGCCAACTTGACGACACGGGATACCCGGCGTACGGTTCGTCGAACCTGAGTCAATAGCGGTCTTCGAGGGAGGGCGCTATGGAAAGTCGGGTCCTGTCGCAGGCGAAACGAGCGACTTCTTTCGCTCGCGGTCTTCCCCGTTCGCCGTCACGTCATCGCTTCAAGCGCTGATCGCTTTCGGCTGCTCGCTCGCCGAACATCGAACTCGGCATCCAAACAGCAGAGCTTCGTAGAAACGTTGGCCTTTCATGTCGGAGCCGAGGTGCTTCGACGCGCTTACGGCACCATTCGATCGGAGCTACAAATGAACGCTGAGATCAAGCGGGTAGCGTGCGTTTTGGGAGCGCTGATGTTATCGATGTTCAGCCTTCGCGCCGCGGCGATCGCCGCGTGCGACGGCGATGAGATTCCGGTCTCTGTTTTCGCACGCACACCAGCCGTCGCGGAAACCGGAGGCGGACAAGGCCAGTTCGTGTTTGCCCTTCCCGACACCGGGAGCGCGACCCTCACGCTGCAGGTCACGGGAAGCGCGACGAATGGAGTCGACTACGCGGCGCTTTCCACGAGTATGCTCATTCTCGGGGCTCAGCAGACACCGCTTACGCTGTCCCCGTTGTCAGACCCCGTGACTGAAGGCAGCGAGACGGTCACGGTGACGATAACCGCGTCGGACAACCCGTGCATTTTCGTCGGATCTCCGAATTCCGCAACCATGGCGATTGCGGATGGCGACGCCCTTCCTCCCGATCATTCCGCCACATCGGTCGTGGTGCCGATCGTCGCGCAAACGGCATCGTTCAGCACGGAAGTGTACGTACACAACGCGAACCCCGCGCCGCTCACGCTGAACGTTGCGTTCTACGAAGGGACGAAGTCCGGCGTTCCCGGACTGCGCTCGTGTTCGACATTCGTGGTGCCCGTGCACACGACGCAGCTGCTCACTCCGGGTACGCAATGTGCGCTGGGTGACGGTTCGCACTTCGGAATGCTGTTGCTCGACGACGCGGCAGTGCCCAAGACGCACAAGTTCACCGTATTCTCGCGAAGCCAAACGCCAGCCGGAGTGGGCTTCAGTGTGGAAGGCTTTCCTGTCGCGACTTTCGGGCCCGCGGTCGTGTCGCCCGATGGCCTCAAGCGCTCTTCGACCGGGGCGAAGTATCTTTCGAATTGCTTCGTCGCGGCGCTCGATAGCCCGATCGATTACCGGATCGACCTGTTCACCGCGAATGGTGCGGCGATCGGAAACCCGATCCCGGGCTCGCTGTTGCCGCACCAGATCGTGCGCTATTTCGACACGCTCGCCGTGGCGGGTGCGCCGGCGGGTGATTATGAAAACGTGCGTGCGCAGTTCACGGAGACCGCACCAGGCACCGACCCGTTCGTGGCGTTTTGCACGATGCAGGAAAGCATGACGTTCAGCGCCGATTTTCGCATTGCGAAACCCGTCAGCGCCGTGCCCACCCCGATGATCGTGCCGGTCGTCGCTCGCACGGCTTCGTTCAACACCGAAGTCTACGTATACAACCCGAGCGCCGGCGCGCTGGCACTGGACGTGGATCTCTACGAGGCCGCGAACTCCGCAAACCCGGGAGCTCATGCTTGCGATCCATTCGACGTGCCCGGGCACTCGACGAGATTGCTGACGCTCGCAGTCCAATGCGCGCTTGACGCAAACTCCCATTTTGGAATGCTGCTGCTACACGAATCCGACGGCGACACCAGCTCTTTTTCCGTCTTCTCGCGCAGCCAAACCCCCGCGGGCGTCGGCTTCAGTGTGGAAGGGACGCCGTCAACGCACTTCAAGACCACTTCCGTCAGCGTGGACGGCCTCAAGCGCTCGTCGTCCGGACCGAGCTACTTGTCGAACTGCTTCGTCGCCGCGCCCTCGGCGGGCCTCGACTATCGCATCGACCTTGCAACCGGCAACGGCGTGCCGATCGGATCGCCGATCACCGGGTCCCTGGCGCCGCACCAGATGGTTCGCCACCAGGACGTGCTCGAGGCTGCGATGGCGCCCGACGGAGACTATACGAACGTGCGCGCGACCATCACCGAGACAAATCCCAAAACGTTCCCGTTCATCGCCTTTTGCACGATGCAGGAAAGCGTAACGTTCGGTGCCGACTTTCGCATCGCCAAGTGATCCAAGGCCGGAGCGTGCGCGCGTCGTCGCGTCGGCTTTCCACTCATCGCGGAAGGTGCCTCGTCACGAGCGAACGCAAAAAGGAATCTCCGGCCGGCGGCCCAACCGGCGCCGTCCGAATGCGCGCTCGCTGACCGCAGTCGCTCGCAGAAGAGTATTGTCGCGGCTGGCATTGAAAACCGCGAGCGCCATTGCGAGGCCGCCGTAGTCGTCGTCCCGTTGGACTTCGGCGTTGGTGCGTCGCCGTTGCGAGACAAACGTCCCCCCGCCGTCAGCATTGCATCACGCACGCTTCTCGACCCGCTCCTGGCGCGACGGGCGTCTGCCCCGCCGCCATGAAGACGGGTGCCGCAGATCCAGCCCGGACTCCCGCAAACGGCTGAATTGCGTGCGGCATGACTGATACGTGGCGGATACCGTTGATCGTCGCGTGCGCGCTGTTCATGGAGAACATGGACTCGACGGTGATCGCGACGTCGCTGCCCGCGATCGCGCGCGACATCGGCGAGAACCCGCTCGCGCTCAAGCTCGCGCTCACGTCGTACCTTGTGAGCCTCGCCGTCTTCATTCCGATCAGCGGCTGGGTCGCCGACCGCTACGGCTCGCGCAGCGTGTTCGCCGCGGCGATCGTCGTGTTCGTCGGCGGGTCGCTCCTCTGCGCCGCGTCGACAAGCCTCGTCGCATTCATCGTCTCGCGATCCCTGCAGGGCGTCGGCGGCGCGATGATGGTGCCGGTCGGCCGCCTCGTGCTGATGCGCGCGATCCCGAAGCACGATTACGTCGCCGCGCTCAACTACCTGACGATCCCCGCGCTGCTCGGCCCGGTCACCGGACCGGCGCTCGGCGGCGCGATCACGCTGTACCTGCACTGGCGCTTCATCTTCCTGATCAACGTGCCGATCGGCATGCTGGGGCTGTACCTCGTTCTTCGGCACATCCCGAACATCCGCGAGACGAGCGTCCCCGCGTTCGACATGAGCGGGTTCCTGTTATCGGGTGTAGGCCTCTCCGTGCTGATGCTCGGCTTCTCCGCGCTCGGCGGCCATTTGATGCCGGTCGAGGTCGCGCTCGGCTGCATCACCGCCGGCATCGTCGTCGTCGCGCTGTTCGTGCGGCACGCGCGCCGGACGACGCATCCAGTCCTCGATCTTCGTCTCCTTTCGCTGCCGACGTTTTTCAACGGCGTCGCGGCCGGCAGCGTGTTCCGCGCGGGCCTCGGCGCCACGCCGTTCCTGCTTCCGCTCCTGTTCCAGCTCGGCTTCGGCCTCAATCCGCTGCAGTCGGGACTTCTCACGTGCATGACGGCGGTCGGCGCGATGTTCATGAAGACGCTGACCGTCTCCATCCTGCGCCGCTTCGGCTTCCGCACGGTGCTCTCGCTGAACGGCATCGCGGCCTCCGCGAGCGTCGCCGCGTTCGGGCTCTTCACGCAGTCGACGCCGCACGTCGTCATCGCGGCCGTGCTGCTGCTCTCGGGTTGCCTGCGCTCGCTCCAGTTCACGGCGCTCAACGCGATCGCGTTCGCCGACGTCCCGCACGAACGGATGAGCCAGGCGTCGAGCTTCTCGAGCATGGCGCAGCGCCTGTCGCAAAGCGCCGGCATCGCGGCCGGCGCCTACCTGTTGCAACTGTCGAGCACGGTGCAGGGACACTCGACGATCGAAGCGTCCGATTTCTGGCCCGCGTTCCTCGCGATCGGGCTCATCTCGGCCGCCGCGCCGTTTCTGCATCGGCGCCTGCTGCCGGAAGCGGGAATCGAGGTGTCAGGACACGGCGCGAGAGCGCGCTGAATCTGCATCGCGCAGCGCGCGCCACACGCGCTCGGGCAGGAGCGGCATCTGCAGCGTGCGCGCACCTCGCGCGAAACCGTTTCGCGCGAGCGCGTCGACGACGGCGTTGACGACGGCCGGCGTCGCGCCGATCGTGCCGAGCTCACCGACGCCCTTCACGCCCATCGGGTTGGTGAGGCACGGCGCCGAGTCGTCCATCGTCATCGCGAAGCCGCCGGCCATCCGCGCATGCGGCATCGCGTAGTCCATGAAGCTCGCCGTCAGCGTTTGTCCGGACTCGGCGTCGTAGACGATCCGCTCGCAAAGCGCCTGTCCGATTCCCTGGAGCGCGCCGCCTTCGAGCTGACCGACGACGACCATCGGATTGACGACGCGCCCCACGTCGTTCACCGACCAGTAGCCGTCGAGCTCGATGGCCCCGGTGTCCGGGTCCACTTCGACTTCGCAGACGTGGCAGCCGTTGGGCCAGCTCGGTGCGCCAACTGAGCTTGTGGATGCGAGCCTGATCCGTTCTGCCGGCTGACGTTGCGCAAGCTCGAAGAGGCCGATGCGCCGGTCGGTGCCCGCAATCGCGAATACGCCGTCCGCGTATTCGATGTCGCGCACTGCCGCTTCGAGCGCGTGCGCGGCGAGATCGTGTGCGTGCGTCAACGCCCGCTCCGATGCCGTGCGCACCGCCGAGCCGACGACGAAAAGCGAGCGCGAGCCGGCGCTGCCGAAGCCGGTGGCGCGATCGGTGTCGCCGAAGCGCACGTCGACGCAGTCGGGCGACACGTCGAACACGTCGACGGCGAGCTGCGTAAACGTCGTCGCGAGACTCTGGCCCATCGGCTGCGCCGCCGTGAAGATCTCGATGCGGCCGGATCCCGTCACGGTAACATCGACCGTTTCCTCGAACACGTCGGCGCCCGTCCATTCGAGGAACGTCGCGATTCCCTGACCGCGAAGACGCCCGTGCCGCCGCGACCGCTCGGCGCGCGCTTCGAAGCCGTTCCAGTCCGAAAGCGCGAGCGCGCGATCCAGCACCTGCGCGAAGCGGCCGCTGTCGTACGTCTTGTCCATCGCGTTCGTGTACGGCATCTGCGATGGCTCGATCATGTTGCGCCGGCGCAGCTCGATCCGATCGATGCCGGTCACCCGCGCGGCCTCGTCCATCAGCCGCTCGATCAGGTAGATCGCTTCGGGACGCCCTGCCCCGCGATACGGTCCCGTCGGCAGCGTGTGCGTTAGGATTGCCTTGATGCCGATGTCGATCGTCCGGATGTCGTAAATGCTCGTCGACACCCACGGCCCGATCAGGAGCTGGATGACGACGCCGGCGGGTGTCGGATACGCGCCCACGTTCGCGAGTGACGCGACGCGAAGCGCGAGGATGCGGCCATTCGCGTCGAGCGCAAGCTCGGCCTTGCTGCACACGTCGCGGCCATGGCTCGCCGCGAGAAACTCCTCGATGCGCTCCGCCGTGTAGCGGACGGGACGCTGCAGGCGCCGCGCGGCGAACGCGACGACGACATCCTCGGGATAGAGGCTCGTCTTCATGCCGAAGCCGCCTCCGACGTCGCCGACGACGACGCGCACGGCCTTCGCGCTCATACCGAGGACGTCGCACAGCTCGTCGCGAAGACCGGTCGGCGTCTGGCAGCTCGCCCGGAGCGTGAGGCGCTTCGCAGCCGGATCGAACGTCGCCAGCGTCGATCGCGGCTCGATCGGCGCAGCGGCGACGCGCTGGTTGACGAGATCGAGCGTCACGACGTGCGCGGCGCGCGTAAACGCGGCCGCGGCTTGCCGCGCATTTCCATGGCGCGCCTCGCACGCGACGTTGTCTGGGGCGACGGCCAGCACGCGCGGCGCGTCCTTCGCGATGGCGGCAACCGCATCGACGACCGCCGGCAGCGGCGAATACTCGACGTCGATGCGCTCGGCGGCGTCGCGCGCCGATTGCACGCTCGTGGCGATGATTGCGGCGACGGCCTCGCCGACGTAGCGCACGATGTCGACGGCGAGCGCATGGTGAGGCGGCGACAGTGCCGGCTTTCCATCGGCGCGCTTGAAATCGGCCGAGTTCGGAATCGGCTTCACGCCAGCGGCGACGAGGTCGCGGCCCGTCACGACGGCGACGATCCCGGGCGCACTCGTGGCGGCCGCCGTATCGATGCGCTCGATGCGGGCGTGCGCGTGCGGCGAGCGCACGAAAGAGGCGACCAATTCGTCGCGCTCGCGGACGTTGTCGGCGAAGCGGCCTTCGCCACGCAGCAGCGCAGCGTCCTCGACGCGCTTGACCGATTGGCCGCTGCCGAAGCGGCCCGCGAAGGGAGCTGACATGGGACGGGTCGACGGCTGCTGCGCTGAAGCGATCGTGCAATTCTGCACGAATGCGGATGCCGCGTGGGCGGCGCCCGCGACGCGTCAGGCGACGGCCGGTTTGCTCGCGTCGAGCGCCATTGCACGCGCCCGCAACAGATCGTCGACGAGCGCGGCGACCTCGGGACGCGGCGCGTCGTCGATGAGCTCGGCGGCGCCGAGCGAGCGCAGGTGGTCGGTGAGCGCGGCGTTGCCGCGCACCTCGGGCGGCAGCGTCAGGACGACAGGTGGCGGCGGCGCCCGCAACGGGTCGTGCGCGAGCAGCATCCGGTGGAGCTGCATCACGGCCACGCCATCCTTGAGCGGCAGGTCGAGTTGCAGCACGAGGAGGTCGAAGCGTCCGAATTCGAGCTCGACGAGCGCCCGCTCGCCGTCGGCCGCCTCGCAGACCGCGACGCCGTCCTGCTCGATCAGCGTGCGCAGCGCGTGCCGGACGTCGTCACGCTGATGGGCGACCAGCACCCGCTGGCGGCTTCCCTTTCGCAGCTCGACGACCTTCGGGGACATTCGGCGCGGTCTTTGGCGGCAAGCCGTCGTGGCGTGGCGGATCGGCGTTACGTGAACGGGAAGAAGCAAGCTCCGGCGAGGTTACAGCGGCCCTGGACGCGCGCCCCCTGCGAAAACTTGCAGGTGGCGCGATGATAAACGCATTGGCGAGTCTTGCGCGTCATCCGAATGGGTGATTGCCGACCGCCCATCGGCGGCCGGCACGCGGACGACGAAGGCGCTGCCCTTGCCGGCGCCGGCGCTCGACGCGACGACGCTGCCGCCGTGATGCTCGGCGATCATCCGGACGAGCGCAAGGCCGATTCCGAGGCCTTCCTGCGCGTCCGTTCCCGACCGGGTCGCCTGCACGAACAGGTCGAAGATGTCCGGCAGCATCTCGCTCGCGATGCCGATGCCGCTGTCCTCGATCCGCAGCTCGAAGTCCGAATCGCGGCGGGCGGCCGACAGCCGGATGTCGCCGCCTTCGGGCGTGTACTTCACCGCGTTGTCGAGCAGGTTCGCGACCATCTGGAGAAGCCGCGCCGCGTCGCCTTCGACCATCAACGGCTCCGCCGGAAGATCGACGCCAAGCCGATGGCCGCGCTGTGTGAGAGCCGGCGCGCTCGTCTCGATCGCGCGCTTGACGACCTGCGCGAGATCGACGCGCTCGCGACGAAAGCGGATCTTGCCGCTCGTGATGCGGGAGACGTCGAGCAGGTCGTCGATCAGGCGCGCCATCTGCTGCACCTGCCGCTGGAGCATCCGGCACAGCTCCGCGGTCGTCTCGTCGCCCGCGGAGGTTCTGCGCAGCACTTCGGCCGCCGTGCGGATCGGCGCGAGCGGATTGCGCAGCTCGTGGCCGAGTACCGCGATGAACTCGTCCTTGCGCCGATGCGCGTCGCGCAATTGCGCTTCCATGCGCTTGCGCTCGGCGATGTCGCGAACGATCTTCGAGGCGCCGACGACGCGTCCGCTGCGGTCGCGCACCGGCGAGATCGTCAGCGAAACGTCGATGCGGCTGCCGTCCTTGCGCATGCGCACGGTTTCGAAGTGCTCGATGCGCTCGCCGCGCGCGAGCCGCGCAAGAATCCCGGCCTCCTCGTTCCGATGCTCGGGCGGAATGATCAGCGCGACCGACCGGCCGACGGTCTCGTCGGCGCGATAGCCGAACATCTGCTCGGCTGCCGCGTTCCACGACGTGATCGTGCCGTCGAGCGACTTGCTGATGATCGCGTCGTTCGACGATTCGACGATCGCGGCGAGCAGCGCGTTGTCGAGATACGCGGCGCGTTCGCGACGCTCGAAATCGCAGATCCCGACGAGTCGCCGCTCCTCCACCGCGTGCGCCACCGCGCGCCCGGGGATCGCGTGCGTGTGCGCCTTGCACACCGCGTCGACCGACTGCGGCGGACGATTCGCCATCGCGGCGACGGGGTACGCGCAATAGAGCGAAAAACGGTAGCGCGCCAGCAGATCGTTCCACAGCATCTCGAGGTGCACCGCTGCGTCTTCACGTTCTTCGCCCCACAGCAGCGCCACCATCTCGCCGAAGACCGCGACGTTCGCCGAGCGCGCGGCCGCGTCCGCGATGTGCGGCTCGATGACGGCCGCGAAACGCTCGGCGTCGGGCGAGCCGTCGACGAGCAGCGCATCGAGCGTCGCCTTCGCGTCGAGCACGACGAGGCGCCGCGTCTCACGCGCCCCCGCGACATCGAGTGCACGGCGACGCAGTTCCTGCTCGAGCGCGTCTACGTGCGAGGCGCTCGCGACGACGATCGCCGCTCCGTCGCCTGCGATCGCGCGATGAACGAATTCGCCAAGCGACGCCATCAGCGTTGGCTCGTGCTCGTAGAACTGCACGAAGTGGTCGCGCGTATCCCAGGCATCGGTGGAGGGGACGGTGGGCGCCTGCATGGCGTGACGCGCGTGTTGATCGGACGACAAGGCGAGGAGGCGATCGGAAACAACCGCCCGTTTCCAGTGTAAGAGTTACCCGAAACGCCGTGCGGAGCGCGCGAACGCGTGGGAGAGACGTCTATTGCAAGAATTGGACCGACTGCCCGGCGTCGCATCCGATGAAAATGAACGAGCCGACAAAGTCGCGCGCCCCGCGTTCGTCTCACGGTTCGTTCGGCGTCGGCGCGTGCTCGGCGATCAGGTGCTCCGATCTGAGCGCCTGCCAGAAGTCGGCGGAGATCGGCATCGTCGACCACGCGAGATTCGTGTCGACCTCACGCGCGGTCCGATAACCGCAGACGGCGCTGACGACCGCCGGATGTGCGAGCGTGAACTGCAACGCCGCGGCGCCGAGCGGCACGCGATACCGCTCGCAGATCCCCTGCAGCCGCTTCGTGCGCTCGACGATCTCGTCAGGTGCTTCGCCGTAAAAGAACGTGGCGCCGGCAACGGCCCCGGTCGCGAGAATGCCCGAATTGAACGGTGATGCGACGACGACGTCGACGCCGTTGCGCTGGCAATGCGGCAGCAGGCCTTCGAGCGCCGCCTCGTGCTCGAGCAGCGTGTAGCCGCCCGCAAGCATGAAGCAATCGAAATCGGCCGCGCGCGCGAAGCGCAGGCACACGTCGGGACCCTTGACGCCGACGCCGATCGCGCGCACGACGCCTTCGGCGCGCAAGCGCTCGAGCGCCGGATACGCGCCGCGCATCGCCTCGTCGAAGCGACGCTCGTACTCGGCGCCGTGCCAGCGAGGATTGACGTCGTGGATGTACGCGATGTCGACGCGGCACAACCCGAGCCGCTGCAGGCTGTCGTCGAGCGCGCGCAGCGTGCCGTCGTAGCTGTAGTCGTACGAGAGCTCGAAGGCGAGACCGTCACTCGGCGCGGGCGAGCTGCATTTCGGCCGCAGCCTTCGCCCGACCTTCGTCGAGAGCACGAAATCGTCGCGATCGTGCTGGCGCAGCGCGGCGCCGAACCAGTGCTCGCTCAACCCGCGCGCGTAGAGCGGCGCCGTGTCGAAATAGCGGAACCCGCGGTCGTACGCGTACGCGAGTACGCTTGCGGCATCGCGTTCCTCGCTGACCGGAAACAGACTGCCCCCGCCATAGCCGAGCTTCGGCAGCTCGGGTCGGCCTCGCCTCGCGTTCACGAAAGAGCGGGCAGCCGGACGCCGCGCCGGCTGACGGAATGATTCATCGAACTCCTGTTATCGGAAGCGCCGACGACTACGCGATGACGCGCATGGTGCTTGCGCGCGCGGAATGCGTCAATGCCGACGCCGGGCTGGCAAGCGCTATATTCGCACGCTCGATCAGCATCGAATCGCCGAACTCGTGGGTGCGATACCCGTGCACCGCGAGCTCGCGATCGGCGCGCTGCAGCGATTCGCGCGTGGCGAACGCGCCGAGCAGCGCATGGTGGCTCGTCCCGGGCTCGTGGGTCCCCGTGAGCAGCGCATCGACGACGCGCAGACGCGTTCGCGCGTCGATCCGCTGTCTCGCCACGTCCGCACCCGGGCGAACAGGGCCGTCGTCGCCGGCCGCCGCTTCGAGCGCACGCACGACGGTCGTGCCGACGGCGATCACGCGACCACCCCGCTCGCGCGCCCGTTCGAGCGCATCGGCGGTGTCGCGCGGAATGTCGTACGGCTCGTCGAACGGCAGCAACGCGTCGAGCGCCGCGTCGCCGGTCGACGAGATGCCGGCGGCGTGCGTCAGCGTCGCGAATGCAATCTCGCGGGCGCGGAGCTCGCCGAGCAGATGCCAGTCGAGCACGAAGCCGGCCGACGGCGGTTCGAACGCCGCAGGCACCGCGGCGATGCGCGTCCACACGTCCCAAAGCGCGAGCGGCGCGGGAACGTAGGCATACTGGATCGGGCGGCCGTGCAGCGCGATGCCGCGCCAGATCTCGAGCATCGATCCTTCGAAGCGCAACGCGACGAAGCGCGGATGTCCAAGCATCCGCTGCACCGTCGCGCGAAGCGGACCGAGGCGCAGCGTATCGCCGCTCGCGAGCGGCGGTGGCGGCGGCCGCTGCTCGGTCGGTGTCCGGTAGTCCCCTTCGCCGAAGACGATCGCCCCGAACTCGGCGACGTCGTCGGGCGCGAGCGAGCGGCGCTGCGCAAGCCGGACTTCGACCGGCTCGCGACTCTCGACGTGGACGCCGATGAGGCTTGCCGGAAGCGTCGCGGCGTCGTTCGCGACGACCAGGTCGCCGCTTCGCAGCAATGCCGGCAGGCATCTCCGCGACGCGTGCGTGAGCGTACCGTGCGCATGGATCACGAGCAGCTTCGCGTCGCGCGGGCGCTGGATCGGAGCGTGCGCGGCGATCATCGCACGAGCGCCTCGCGCTCCGGATTGCGATCGCGTGCACTGCGACGAAGCGCCGCAACGATCGCATCCGTGACGTCGCGCGCGGCGTCCTCGGGGCGCCGCAACGTCGACCGGTCGGCGTCCGGCACCGCGAGCGCATGCAGCGGCGTGTCCATGTCGCCGGGGTCGAGCGAAAGGATGCGAACGCCCTCGGTTTCGAGCTCGAGGTTCCAGATGGCGCTCATGTGCGCCAGGGCCGCCTTCGATGCGCCGTAGGCACCCCAACCCGGATAGGGTGTCGAAGCTGCATCGCTCGATACGTTCAGGACGACGCCGCCACGCCCGTCGGTTGCCGACGCGCGCAGCGCACCGAGCAACGCCTTCGTCAGCCGGAAAGGTCCGAGCAGATTGGCGGCGAGCGCACGCTCGACGTCCTCACATTCGGTGTCGCCGAGCAGCGCGAGCGGCACGGGTCCGAGACTCGACGCGCTGTTGACGAGCACGTCGACGCCACCGAGCGCGCCGAGCGCCTGCAACGCAATCGGATGAATCTCGTCCTTTCTCGAAACGTCGCCGACGATGCCGGCGACACCCGGCAATTCCTTCGTAATGTGCGCGACGCGTTCGGGCGTTCGCGCGACGAATGCGACACGCGCGCCGCGCGCATGCCATGCATGCACCAGCGCCAGGCCGAGACCGGACGTACCACCGGTGATGACGATACGCAGCCCGGCGAGATTCACATCGTCGTTTCGATCGCTTGCGTTCACGAATGTCTCCTCGTTGCCGACTGTCTGGGACAATAAGGGCCTCGGCGCGCTATCGGAACCCGGCTGTCCGCGCGCTTGGCGAAAGGTCATCGCGATGGACAACCCGCCGCTCGCGTCGAAGCACCTCGCGCGAAATCTCGCTGCGTTGCGCCAGGTTCGCTCGCTCACGCAGGAAGCGCTCGCGAAAGGCGCCGGCGTTCCGCGCTCGACGATCGCGAACCTCGAATCGGGCGAGGGCAACCCGTCGCTCGCGGTGCTGACGAAGGTCGCGAAAGCGCTGGCGACGTCGATCGACGAGCTCGTCGCGTCGCCGCGCGCGAAAGTACGCCGCTGGGCCGCGAAGGATCTCGCGTCACGAAGCCGCGGCCGCGGCGTCACGACGCGCGCGCTCGTTCCGGAGCCCGTGCCCGAAGAGTTGATGGAGCTGATGGAGTTCGCGCCGGAGTCGGCGATGGCGGGAACACCGCACCTGCCCGGCACCCGCGAATTCTTCTCGTGCCTGCAAGGCCACGTGACCATCTTCGTCGCCGGCGAGCGTTACGATCTCGGCGCCGGCGACGTGCTCGGCTTTCCCGGCAACGTCCCGCATTCGTACCGCAACGTCGACGCGACGGCACACGCGCTCGGCGTTTCGATCGTCGTGCTCGCCAAGGCGGGCGTTTGACCTTCAATCCGGAGCGCGAAGGAATGCTCATGACCGACCGCCGTG
>Ga0157372_10002695_pt1 | contig 19187 bp, 14 predicted proteins | sample C55metaG_FD_115307 | JGI IMG/M metagenome (GOLD analysis project Ga0157372, IMG submission 115307) | Corn rhizosphere microbial communities from Kellogg Biological Station, Michigan, USA - C5-5 metaG | ecosystem: Host-associated > Plants > Roots > Rhizosphere > Soil | place: USA: Michigan... | reverse complement strand
CTTCCGATGCTGCTGCGCGTCCTGAATTATCCCGAGCAGTCGCTCGACGATCTCGCGCAGACCGCGGCGACCGGCGGACGCGGGGGGATTTTCGTGGACACGCCGTAGCTCCGGTTATTTCTGTACATTGCAATATTGCGCACGCATTCCGGAAACCGACAACACAGGTACGCATGCTCGAAAAGGAAATCACGATCAGCAACCGCCTCGGCCTGCACGCGCGCGCGTCGGCCAAGCTCGTGCAGGCGCTGCACGAATTCCAGTCCGCGACGGCGATTGCGTATCGGGGCAAGGAAGTCAACGCGAAAAGCATCATGGGCGTGATGATGCTCGCCGCCGGTCTCGGCGCGAAGATCCGCATCCGCGCCGAGGGACCCGACGAGGAAGCTGCGATGGCGGCGATGGTCGACCTGTTCGAGCGCAAGTTCGACGAAGGACAGTAGCGTGGGCCCAAGTCCACCGATCGGATGACAGCGGGCGCGAGCCCGCGCAATGAATCGAGGCAAGGCGAAGCGACGTGCGATTCCAACTGACAGGCAACGGCGCAGCGCGCGGAATGGCGTTGGGCCGCGCTCGCCTCGAACAGCCGAGTCGTTATCTCGTCGACGAACGCCCGCTCGCTGCCGAAGACGTCGCCGCCGAGCTCGAACGACTGGATCGCGCGCTCGCGCTGGCCCGCGCCGAGCTGGCCGCGCTCCGCGAAAAGCTGCACGGCGTGCTAGCGCGCGAAGTCGGCGACTTCATCGATGCGCACAGCATGATCCTGGCCGACCGCGAGCTGACTGCCGGCCTCGCCGATCTCGTGCGCATCGGCCGCTATCGCGCCAGCGCCGCGCTCAAGATGCAACGCGATCGTATCGTCGCAGTATTCGAGGCGATGGACGATCCGTACCTGCGCAGCCGCAAAGAAGACATCGATCACGTCATCGGCCGCGTGCAGGCCGCGCTCGTGCGCGAATCGAGCGCCGAGGAACGCAAGCTTGCCGCGCGCGTCGGCGAAATCCTGGTCAGCGACACGGTCGCGCCGTCCGAGCTCGTGCACCTCGCCGAGCACGGCGTGCTTGGCGTCGTGCTGACGTCCGGCAGTCCGCTTTCGCACAGCGCGATCCTGGCGCGATCGCTGCGCCTGCCCATGATCGTCGCCGCGCACGAAGCGCTCGCGCACATCCAGGACGACGATCTGATCCTGATCGACGGCGAGCACGGCGAGGTTGTCGTGCATCCGACCGCGCAGGACATCGCGCGCTACCGCAGCTGGCAGCGCGAAGTCGTGCAGCGCGGCAAGATCCTCGCGCTGTTGCGCGACGCCGACACGCGCACGCGCGATGGCGTGCCGATCCATCTGTACGCGAATGCGGAACTGCCCGCCGACATTGCGCAGGCGCGTGCCTGCGGGGCGGCTGGCGTCGGCCTCTATCGCACCGAGTTCCTGTTCCTGCAGCGCAAGGAAATTCCGGGCGAAGGAGAACAGTTCCTCGCCTACCGCGATCTCGTGCTCGGCATGGGCGGGTTACCTGTGACGATCCGCACGCTCGATCTCGGCGCGGATAAAGCAGACTCGACCGGCATCGTCCTCGACGACGAAGACAATCCCGCACTCGGCGTGCGTGGCGTGCGCCTCTCGCTGCGCCGGCCGCAGCTCATGATCACGCAGCTTCGCGCGATCCTGCGCGCGTCGAACTATGGACCCGTGCGCGTGCTGGTGCCGATGGTCGCCAGCGCCGAAGAAATGGCCAGCGTGCGCCACCTCCTGAACGAGTGCGCGCGCGATCTGCGCACCGCCGGCTACGAGATCGCCGATCACATCGAGCTCGGCGCGATGATCGAAGTGCCGGCCGCCGCGATCGCGCTGCCCGGCATGATCAAGAAACTCGATTTCATCGCGATCGGCACCAACGATCTGGTGCAGTACACGCTCGCGGTCGATCGCAACAACGATCAGCTCGCAAATCTCTATGATCCGTTGCATCCGGCGGTGTTGACGTTGCTCGCGCAAACGATCGCGACCGCCGCGCGCGCGGGTCGTCAGGTCACACTCTGCGGTGAAATGGCGGGCGACGTGCGCTATACGGCTCTTCTGCTCGCGCTCGGGCTCACCGAGTTCAGCATGCATCCCGGCCTTCTGCTCGAAGTGCGCGAGGCCGTGAACGCGTTCGACCGCTCCCAGCTGATCGATCACGCGAAACCGCTGCTGCGAGCAGTCACACGCGAGGGCATTCTGCATGTGCTCGAACGCATGAAAGCCTGCTCGAACGCGGTGGCACCAGCGATCACCACGACTTGAAATCAAAGACTCACGGCGGATCGTTTTAAAAAAACTTGCGGCCGCCGGCGCAGGAATGCGTTGGGGGCGTCGCGCCGATCCTCAGCGTTGACCACTCGCTGCCGGCGCGGCAGGCTCCGCGAAACCTAGCCCGTGCACGATGTAGCCGAGTTGCCGATCGTCGCGCGATTCATACAGGTTGTCGCTGGTCAGACGAATCGTGGCAAGCTGCCCGACGTTCAACGGACAGTTCGCCGTTGGAAGCCACCAGCGTTCGCGCCGGTTTTCGTCCTGACGGAAAGAGCCGAGCCGGCAGCCACCGACCCAAACGGTCACCCCGATATCGCGCTTGATGCGATAGCCTCGCAGCGGCGGAATATATACGTCGATATTGAATTCGGGTTCGCCGCCGTAGCGCAGCAGAATTTCGGCATCCGCCATAGCCCAGCGCCAGCCGTCGCCTTCGCGTCCCTGGAAACCGGACAGATACGGATAGTCGTCGCTGTGGAAATTGACGTGCGACAGGACCGCGTTGTCGTCGATCTTCACCGCGTCGAACGAATTGAGCGGCGTGTTGGCGTCGAGCTCGATGAATTTCAGGTCGTCGGAGTGCGCGACCTCGCGATGCGAATAGCGATCGAGCCAGTACTGCGCCGCGCCGGTTCTGAGGGTCTGCGTGTCGAGCGCGAGGAATACCGGCGAGGCGGCGGCAAGTTCATCGGGCGTGCGCGTAGCGATGTTGCCCAGCCGCCGTCCTGAATACAGCGCAAAGATCGGCGATGAGTACCAGCCGACCGCATAGACCTCTGCGTTCGCCGGCACGTGTCGCAGCGCCTCGAGATCGCCACGCAGCGATTCGGCCGATGCGAAATCGGTCTCGTCCTCGGCGTCGACGTTCGACTCGATCAAGAACGCCTGCAGCACGATCAGAACCGCGCCGGCCAACATGGCCGCCGGACGCGTCGATCGCGTGCCGTCCTGACGCAGTCTCCACAATACGGCCAGCATCGCGACCAGAACGATTTCGAGCACCAGCACGCCGTTGAACACGCGCCGGTACCAGGCCTTCTCGGTCGGCGTGAAGCCGAGCCACCAGAAAAAATAAATCGTCGCGAACAGAATCAGTGCCAGCAACGCGCTGCGCGCGTACTGCGGAAAATGGCGGCGCGTGATGACTGCGAGTGCGAGCGGCCCGCCGAGCCAGGGCGGGATCAGCGCAAACGGCAAGCCGACGTTGTCGGCGAGGAGACGCAAATGAACCAGCATCTTCGTGCCGAGGCCCTGCGTATCCCGAAAGCCCTCTTCGGTTCCCGCCTGCATATGGATCGCATGCATCTCCTCGCGGACCCATGCGTGCCATTTGTGGATATCGCCGATCACGAAGAAGTGGGCGATCTCGTAAAGAGTCCCTGGCAGCAGAAGCCCGAACAGCAATGCGGCCGTGCCAAAAATCATGGATTTTCCGCGCGAGCGATACGACGCAAGCACCACGAACACGGCCGGCAGGATTGCAATCAACCCGATCGCAAGCACGGTTTTCGTCAACACCGCCATTCCGAGCAAAACGCCCGCAACGAATAGGCGCGCGTGACCCGCGCGCCCGTTCGCCTCAGACAAAGCGACGAGCGCCGCGAGCCACCACACCAGGGCCGGGACTTCTCCGTAGCCGTTCATCGCGATTTCGCGGATACCCGGTGTCCACAAGCAGACCGCGACCGCGAGAAACGCCCAGCGCCACGACGTCCATCGTCGAACGAGCACGAAGACAAAGACGACAAACGCGGCGACGTACAGCAGATTCGTGAATTGCGCCTGCCAGATGCCGACGCCGAACACGGCGAAGACGCCCGCAGCCGGGACGATGAACGGTGCGCGCGACTGGATCTCGTGCGAGAAACCGCTGCGATTCGCGTAAAGACGCCGGTAGCCGTGCCCTTCGGCGAACGAGCGTGCGACCTCCAGATTCATCGCACCGTCGAAGCTGACCTGCTCGGTCGCAGACCAATACACGATGCGCGACGCGCCCGCGACGCATGCGATCGCGAGGACCAACACGAGCGCGTAGCCCAGCACTGTTTCGCTGCCGCCTGCTCGCAGCGCCGCGTGCGCTGTCGCGCCGTGCGCACGCGCAGGCACGGCGCTTTCGCTCATCGCGCCGACTCGACCGTTTGCGTATACGCCTCGGAACTAGCCATGCACTGCCCTCCCGAAGTCCGGCAAACGCCATCGCGGCGCATCAGGCCGGTCTCGCATCGCTTCGCCGGAGATCCCCGAATCATCATCGTACCGCGCGCCCGGCGATCGTTGAACAACGCACTCGATTCGATTACGCAACGCGTGTTCGGTGAACGGCGGCGGCATATTCCTCGCGACAGCACGTTCCACTTTGCTGCTTCGCCTTCCAATGCAGGCATAATCCGCGCGCCCCGACGAGACCTGCCACGAGAGCGGCACCATGGCCGAAGCGACCCGCCACGACAAGACCGCACGCCAGCTGCGCCTCCTTGCCGAGGCGATCGGCTCAGGTCGGCTCGGCGCGGTCAAGCGCCTGGTCAACACCCTCGCTCCCGCCGAGATCGGCAATCTGCTCGAGTCGCTGCCGCCGGATCGCCGCGCCGTGGTCTGGGGCCTGACCGATCCCGAAGACGACGGCGAGATCCTCGTTCACGTCGGCGAAGACGTGCGCGAAGACCTGCTCGAGGCGATGGATCCGGACGAAATGGTCGCCGCGGCCGAGACTCTCGACATCGACGATCTCGCCGAGCTCATGGGCGACTTGCCGGATACGGTCGCCGACGAAGTGCTCAAGTCGATGCAGCGCGAGGATCGCGAGCGCCTCGAGCACATGCTCACCTATGACGAGGACACGGCCGGACGCCTGCTGAATCCGGATCTCGTCACGGTGCGCGCCGATGTCACCGTCGATGTCGTGCTGCGCTATCTGCGTCAGCGCGGCGAGTTGCCCGAGCAGTCCCACCACGTGTATGTCGTCAATCGCCGCCGTCAGTACCAGGGGCGCATCGCGTTCGCGCAGCTGTTGATCGCCGATCCCGAAACGCCGGTGAATCAGCTGATGGATATCGAGCAGTCGGCGATCGACGCGCACACGCCTGTTGCCGAGGTCGCACAGCAGTTCGCCGACCACGACTGGGTCTCGGCGCCCGTCGTCGACGACAACAACGTATTGCTCGGCCGGATCACCGTCGATGACGTCATCGACATCATCCGCGAGCAGGCCGAACACCGCGCGATGAGTGCGGCCGGCCTCGACGAGGACGAAGATCTTTTCTCGCCCGTCGCCCGCGCCGCGCGTCGGCGCGCGATCTGGCTCGGCATCAATCTTCTCACCGCATTTCTCGCCTCGTGGGTGATCGGCAATTTCGAGCCCGTCATTGCGCAGGTGGTGGCGGTCGCCGTGCTGATGCCGATCGTCGCCAGCATGGGCGGCATTGCCGGAACCCAGGTGCTGACGCTGATGGTGCGCGCGCTGGCACTCGGTCAAGTCGGTTTCTCGAACGCGATTCCGTTGTTGCGAAAGGAAGTTTTGGTCGCCGTCGCGAACGGATTGTTATGGGCGCTCGTCGTCGGCGGCACCGCGTATGCGGTTTACCGCAATACGTGGCTCGCGGTCGCCTTTGGCGCGGCGATGATGATCAACTTGCTCGCTGCGGCGCTCGCGGGCGTTGCGATTCCGCTCGTGCTGAAACGCATGTCGATCGACCCTGCCCTTGCCGGCGGCGTGATCCTGACGACCGTGACCGATTGCTGCGGTTTCGCGTCGTTTCTCGGCCTATCGACTCTGATGCTGCTGCGATAGCAACGCGACGCTTGAACGACATTTCGTCCGCGATAGCCGGCCCGCGCGCGTCAGCGACGCTGTTCGGCGAGCGTCAAAGCAACTTTGTCGCGCAGATAGACCGGCAACACGCTGTCGGCCGCGACGCCCTCGCCGGCTTCGGCAATCGGAGCCGCAAGCCGCGCGACATCGGCCGCCTGCGGATAGCGGTCGCCTTCGGCCCAGCGTGGCGGCTTCGGCAGGATTTTGGCGATCGCGTCGCGATAGCTCGTCCAACCGGTGCCGATCACGTTCAACGGAGCGGCGCCTGGCAGACGCAGTGCGGCGGCAGATCCAACCGTCTCATCGGTAATCGCTTCGATGCGGCCGTTGACCCATCGGAACATCGCGGCATAGACCTCGCCCATGCGCGCGTCGATCACGGCGAGCACATCCGCGCCATCGTCGGGCGCCTGCAGCGCAAGCGCGGCCAAAGACGATACGGGAACGACCGGAATATCGAGCGCCAATGCAATGCCCTGCGCGGCCGAAACGGCGAGCCTGACGCCGGTGAATGCGCCAGGCCCGCGTCCGACGGCGAGCACATCAAGATCGGTGCGAGCCAGGCCCGCTTCGGTGAGAACGTCCTCGCACATGGGCAGCAACAGCTCCGCGTGCCGTCGCGGCGCCATTTCGCTGCGCGCGATGAGGCGTTCGCCGGCCAGCAGCGCGACAGAGCAGCACTCGGTCGCCGTTTCGATCGCGAGGAGATTCATCGCGCGATTCTATAGGCTTGCGGCGCACGTGTTTCGCTCATGCGCTTTGCCACCCGACCTCGCCGGTCACACGGCGCAGGCCGAATCCAGCGGTGCGCCTGGTGCGAAATGACATCCGATTCCGAATACTGCCGCCGCATTACGGAAGCTCGCCAGCCGAATGTGGATCGATCGAATACGGATGCGTCGTCTGGAGGAATCCTGGCTGCGCCTTTACGCGATCGATCCACGTGCATACGCGCGAAAAATCCGGCAGCGGCAGATTGGCTTCATGTGCACGGCTCGTATATGCAAACAGGGACATATCCGCGATCGAATACGAATCGCCGGCGATGAACGGACGTTCCGACAGTTCGCGATCCAGAATGCGTAACGTCTTCAGCGACGCGTCGCGCCGCGAGTCGATGAGCTCTCGCGAGCGACGCGCATCCTTGCCTGTCATGATCCAGTGGCGCAGCGTGCCGATCGAAGGCTCGACATAATTGCCCTCGAACGACAGCCATTGCTCGACTTTCGCGCGCCCGAAACGGTCGGACGGCAGATACGTCGACCCTTCGGCGAGAAATCCGAGAATCGCGTTCGACTCGGCCAGCACGCGTCCGTCGTCGAGGCGGATGGCCGGCACTGCACCGGTCGGATTGATCGCGAGATATTCTGGCCGCTGGCCTTCCCCCTCGAAAATTCCTACGAGCTCGGTGCGATACGGCATCTTGAGGTGACTCAGCAAGAGCCGCACCTTGTAGGCATTCTGCGAAGGCAGGTAATCGAACAGCGTCAACATGATGTGCTCCTTGTGCGAACCGGTGCGAGGCATCATGTTCACGCGCGTGCACAACAGCTATCCGCTTCTTGCGTGGAATTGCGCCCGATAGAACCGGATTGCGTAGCAAGAAGCGGATAGTCGCGCAGCGATCGACGCGGTCTACTGCGTCCATCCTGACCGGAGACTCCCATGAAACTCGATCCCAAAACCTGCTGGCCCGCCGTGCAAGCACGCGACGCTTCCAAGGACGGCACGTTCGTCTACGGCGTCTCGACGACCGGCGTCTATTGCAGGCCATCCTGCGTTTCGCGTCGACCGCTTCGCCGCAACGTCCATTTCTATGCAACGCCCGCCGACGCCGAACAGGCTGGCCTGCGCGCGTGCCTGCGCTGCAAGCCCAACGCGCGCGCGGCGGACGCCATCGAAACGCGCATCCGCAAAGCCTGCGAACTCATCGCGCGCAATGCCGATCAGCCGCTGTCGCTCAAGAGCATTGCCGAAGCGATCGGCATGAGCCCATTCCATTTCCAGCGTCGTTTCAAAGCGATCGTCGGGCTCACGCCAAAGGAATTCCAGGAAGCCGAGCGCGTGCGCAGGCTCAAGACGGGCCTCAAATCCGCGCGCAGCGTGACCGCTGCGATCTACGACGCAGGATTCGGTTCGTCGAGCCGCGTGTACGAACGCGTCGATACGCGGCTCGGCATGACGCCGCTGCAATATCGCGAGGGCGGGCGTGGCCTGGCGATTTCGCATGCGGCCTCGCGCACGCCGCTCGGATTCGTGATGATCGGCGCGACCGATCGCGGCATCTGTTTCATCCAGTTTGGCGACAGCGAAAAAAAGCTCGGGCAACAACTCGTTGCCGAATATCCGCACGCAACGCACACAGCCATGCCGTCAGCGCAGGCCGCGACATTCGCGACATGGATGCGCGCACTGAGCGCCTATCTCGAAGGCAGTACGCGTGCGCTCGAGCTGCCGCTCGATGTGCGCGGGACCGCGTTCCAGATGCGCGTCTGGCGCTATCTGCAGACGATTCCGTACGGCGAGGTGCAGTCGTACACCGAAGTCGCACGCGGCATTGGCCAGCCCACCGCCGCGCGTGCGGTCGCTCAGGCGTGTGCGAGCAACACGATCGCGCTCGCGATTCCCTGCCATCGCGTGATCCGCGGCAATGGCGAGCTCGGCGGCTATCGATGGGGCCTCGCGCGCAAGCGCACATTGCTCGACCGCGAGCGCGCGACGCGCCCGCGGTGAACGGCCCTACGTCGGCGACGCTCATGGATCGGATCAATGAGCCGTCGCCGGCATCAGCGCATACCAGTCGACACGTCGCGTCAGATACATGAATCCGGCAATGCCCGCGAGCAACGCCATCGATCCCATCAGCAGCGCGTAATCCTCACTCACGACGAGGCCGTAAAGCAGCGCATACACCAGCGCCAGCATCGCGCCGAGCAACATCCCCGCGCGATGTGCCCTCAGCACGACGGCGGCATAGCCGCTCACGATAGCCACCACGCACGCGGCGGCGATCGCATAAGCCCAGCCGAACCCGATCTCCTCCGACAACGCCAGCAGCACGACATAGAACGTGCACAACGCGATGCCGACGAGGAGATATTGCACCGGATGCACGCGCAGCCTGCGCCGTACTTCGAACAGAAAGAAAGCGACGAACGTGAACACGATGAACAACACCCCGTATTTTCCCGCGCGCACGTTCTGCTGATAGCTGCCGGCCGGCTGCGTCAACGTGATGCCGAACGCGGACTCCCCGATAGCGCCGGGACTTTCGCTTTCACGCCAATGCTGGGCCAGGCGTCTGTTGAGATCGAGCACCTGCCATTGCGCCTCGAATCCGCCCGCATCGATGCGATGCGCCGCAGGCAGGAAAGCGCCATCGAAGCCCGGATCCGGCCATGTGCTCGACAGGTTCACGTCGGTCTTGCGCGCCAACGGCAGCACGGCGAATCGCTCGGTGCCGGCCAGCGTCAGCGTGAACGAAAACGACAGGGTTCCGCTCAGAGTCGTGGGATCGAGCGCGGCGGGCGCGCTCACCGACGCCACCTTTGCGACGCCGTCAGCTGCGGGACCGAACGCAAGGTCGCGCTCGCCGAATTTCAGCGTCGAAATCCTGCGGATGCCGCGCACATCCGCAATCGGCACGCGCAATTCCGCGCGCCGCCACTGCGGTTCGGCGCCGGATGCTCCCAGCGCAGCGATGTCGGCTGCATCGAAGCGGCCTTCGATGGTCAGGTCGGCGGTATAGACGGCTGTCTCGTAAATGCCATATCGGCGCATCTCCGGCGCAAGCTTGCCGGTGAATGCGGCGTGGTCCGCGAGTATGTATTCGCGCTCCTCGATCGAGGTCCATGTCTTGTCCTGCAAGATTTGACGCTTCACGGGCACGACGAGCACCGGCGCGCCGAGCAGTTGCTGCGCGCCCCAGCGTTCGGCGATGTGTTGCGTCGCCTCGCGCGCGCGCCCTTCGCGTTCGCCGATGAGACCGTTGACCTCGCTCAGCGGGATCAGCATCAACAATGCCAGGAGTGCGATGCCCAGCACCTTGAACGTCGCGCCATGAAATGCCTGTGCAACCATCTGTTGCTCCCGTTGTCCAAACGCCGAGCATTGCGCACTCAGTCGACGACCGGAGCCGGTCCGTCTGCGGGCGGAATGCGGGCGATTCATGTTCGTCGGCGGCGCGCACGAGTGGGCCGACGAACGGTGCAATGGGCGGGATGAGTGCAAACTGGATCACGAAAAATCCGCGCGCGAGTCTCGACCTTTGCGACTCGTATAGGGAGAATACGCCATGACGTCTGACGGACCGACCGGCACTTCGGTGATCGAACGATGACGCAGTCCAAGAACAGCGACGAGTTGTACAACGAGCAGCGACGCCAACGCGCCGCGGAGCTCATCGCGGCCATCGTGCGCAAGCGTCGCCGCGTGACGACTGACGAATCGTTGCTCGATCAGGAAGCGCTACGCAACGCAGCCGGACGTGTAGGTCAGGCCGAGCGCGAGCTCGCGGACTGACCGCTCGCGTCGACCCGCCACTCAACCACCTGTCTGGAACGCTTCAGAACAATAGCCGGGCGCTGAGCTGCACCTGGTTGTCCGTCTGCTGCGACGAGATTCCTTCCTCGAGCCGTTGATTGCGCGAGCTGTACACGCGCAATGCTTCTCCGGTAATGCGCAGCCAATCCCGCGGACGCCAATTGAGCGCGAACGTGACGGCGTTGCCATGCTCGCGCACGCGATTGTCGATGCTGCGCGGCAACTGCTCGGTCGAGAACACATCGAGCCGCAACGCCGGACGCAGGACACCCGTGTTCCAGCCGGCGAGAAGATACGCCGCGCGAAAATCGGTCGTCGTGCTGAAGAACGGTGAAGGCACGATTTCGGTCGAGCCGGTAAGCCCCTGACCCAGAAAAACGATATTGCCGACATCCGCTTCCGCGCCGAGGCTCCAGAATTTCGTACGCCAGCTGTACACCGGCGACGCGCCGCCGCTGAACGTGCTCGGATCGGCTTCGTTGTCATAACGCAGCAGCGTGATGCCGCCGCTTCCCGGCGCGCGCCAGCTGCCACCCGCGTACCAGCCGGTTTTTCCGTCGTTCTCGAGGAACGGGTTGAAGCGGCGCGGTATCGAAAGCCCATTCTCCACCGCGTAAACATCCGGTTCGCGCACGCGGCTGCCGATGCCAGATGTGAGATCGCTGAGCGACCATCCGCGCGCTGCGAGCAACTCTCCAGCTGGATCGTTGTTGCGAACGAGCGCGACGATGCCTTCGACGCTCTGTGCCGCGCCGCGCCACTCGATGCGCGCTTCGGCGCCGATCGTGCGGAACTCTTCGCCGATCCAGCTGTTGATCGCGGACGGCGTGAGCGTCCACGGACTGGTCCAGCCAATCGCGTCGTTTTCGAGCGAGACCGGCGCGAAGAACTCGCCGACCTTGAACGACCATCGCAGCGGCGTCGTCGAAACGGGCCGGTAACGCAGATACGCTTCGAGCGCCGACAGCGCGTTGTGGTCGGTCGTCTGATATTGCACGTCGGCCAGCGCGAGCAACGCTGGCGTGAGCTGCGCGGTGGCGACGAGACCCGCCTGCACGCACGTCGCCGACGCGCCGCCGTCGCCGAAACGCGTCTTGCCGAGTCCGCCGTCTGCCCAGCTGCGTTCGCTTGCGCGTGCGACGAGCCGGCAATCCAGATAGCCGTGCGCGTCGAAATCCTGTGCGCCACCGATCCGCATCGCGCCGGCGCATGCAAGCATGGCCAGCGCTGCGGCGTATCTCATGAATTCGTCCCGGCGCGAGTGAGGTCCCATTCGCTGCGCACGAACAGGCGTTCCACCGCGTCGGCCGCCAATGCGCGCGCGATGTAGAACCCCTGCGCGTGATCGCAGCCGACTTCGCGCAGATACTCGATTGCCGTGCGCGTTTCCACCCCCTCCGCCGTCACGCGATAACCGAGCCGATGCCCGAGCTCGACGATCGATCGCACCAGCGTGCGATCGCCGACATCCTCGCCGAGCCGCTGCGTGAACAGCCGATCGATCTTGATTTCGCGGACCGGCAGGCGACGCAAATAAGCAAACGAGGACTGACCGACACCGAAATCATCGATGGCGAGATCGATGCCCATGTCCGCAAGTCGCTTCAATACCTGCACGGCGATCTCGGGCTCGCCCATCACGGCGCTTTCGGTGAGCTCGAGCACGATGCTGCGCGGCGATACGCCGTGCAGCGACAATAGATCGCCGATGCGTCTGGGCAGTTCGGCATCGTCGAGATCGCGCGCCGAAAGATTCACGGCGATGCGCAGCATGTGCCCGCGCGCGGCCCATTCCTGCGCCTGCGCGATGCTGCTCGCAAGGACCCATCGCGTCAGTCGCCGAATATTGCCGGTCTTTTCGGCGAGTGCAACGAACGTTTCAGGCGGCACGCTGCCGCGCTGCGGGTGATTCCAGCGCACCAGCGCTTCGACGCTGTCGATACGGCGTTCGCGCAAATTCAGCTTCGGCTGATAGTGCAAACGCAGATCGTTGTGATCGAGCGCCTGGCGCAAATCGCTCATCAATGTCAGGCGTTCGGGCCGGTGCGGGTCCGTGGTCGGATCATAGACGGCGACCGGATCGGCCGAGTCGAGCGCTGCGATCAATGCGACCTCCGCGCGACGCAGCAGCGCGCTCGCCTCGCTGCCGTGTTGCGGATACAACGCGATGCCGATCGCCGGCGCCGTGTCGATCGAGAGATCGGCTTCCTGATACGGCACGCCGAGCGCATCGAGAATGCGGAACGCAACCGCTATCGCATCGGCCTTGCCGGTGCCGTCGAGCCACACCGAGAACTGCGCGTCGGTCGCGCGCGCGACGAAACCGCGTGCGGCGAACGGGCGCAGCTTCGCGCCGGCGTCGTGCATGACGTGATCGCAGATCGAATGGCCCATCGTCTGGATGATCTCGGGTAGCCGCGCGAGCCCGATCATCAGCAGCGCACCGCTCGTATTGCCGGCGATCGCCAAGGCGTCGCGTATCGCGTTTTCGGCGGCCTTGCGATTCGGAAGCCCAGTGACGGCGTCGTGCAACGCCTGATGACGGATGCGCTCTTCGCGCTCGGCGATCGCGTGCGTCATATGGGTGAATGCGTTGGCGAGCTGGCCAATCTCGCCACGCCCCGGCATCGGCTGAGAGGCCGTGTAGTCACCGGACTCGACACGATGCACGGTCGCCGCGAGCGCTTCGATCGGTTGCGCAACGCTTCGCGCGATCAGCATGGCGCCGATCAAACCCGCCGCAAGTCCGAGCGCGAGGAGACTCGCCCACGCGATCGCGACCGAGTGATAAGGGCGGAGCGCATCATCCAGCGAATAGCCCAGCACGGCAGCGACCGGCGCGCTGCGCTGCGATTCACGCAGGCGTGTCGCGAGCGCGACGAACTCGCGCCCATCCGCGCGCACGAGTGTCGGCTGCAATGGCAGCGAATGGCCAGCCGCGGTGAGCGCGGCCGCAAGTGCGACGCCACCGCTCCCGCGCGCGATATCCGTCCAGTGACCATTGCCGCTGTCGGTGACGAGCTCGATCGTGTTCGGCAGCGCCGAAAGTTGCTGCAGCCGAGCGAGCAACGGATTGTCGACCGGAATGCCGGCGGCGATCAGCGCAATCGGCTCGGGTGCGTACACCGGCGCGACGATCATCCAGTACGCCTTGCCATCCATCGCGACGACCGCGGCGGCTGGACGTACGAGAGCCGCGTCGGCGAGATCGGGAAACGGAAACTGCTGACCATCTCCAGGTTGTGTTGCCGTATCCGACCGGATCGTGCCGTCCAGACCGATCAGCAACATGCGTTCGGCACCGATGCGCCGACCGTGATTGCGCAACGCCGACAGCACCGTGCTCTGGTCGCGCTGCGCGATCGCGGCGCGCAGTGCGTAGTCGAGCGCGAGAACCTGCACGTTGTCGGCGACGCGGCTTGATATGTCATCGAGCTGGCGCGCGACGGCGGCCGCACCCGCCGTCAATTGTCGTTCGCCTTCGGCAATCAGGGCGCGTCGCGCGACGGTGTACACGAGCAGCGCCGTGAAGATCTGCACCGCCACCAGCGTGGCGACGAACAGAACCGAGAGGCGGAGTCGGAAGCTCATGGCGTTCAGTAGCGGCTGCGGTCGCCGGTCTGCCGCGGATCCGGCAGGAGCGACAAGGAGAACGTGACGCTGACCGCAGCGTCATCCACGACGATGGCCTGGCGCGGTCCCGGTCGACCCGGGCGCAGCTGGGGGTGCCACACCTCGATCTGCTAGGTGCCTTTCGGCAGTTCGCTGAAAACGACGCGGCCATCGGCCGGGGAACGCGTAACCCATGGCGCATCCGATACGTACAGATGCGTGATCATCTGATCGTGGATGTTGCAGCCCACCGCGATCTCGCCGACATGATCGAGCGTGATCGGCGGCGAGCTGTCGCCCGGCGCGATGACGAATTCGAAGGTTTTGGCCGGCGCGAACGAATAAACGTGGTGACGCGTGCGGTCGCTGTTGCGGAACACGACCTGATCCCCGGGACGGAAGATCTCGACGTACGGAATGAAAGTCTCGTCGCGCTGGTCGATGATCTTCATCGCCGCTGTGCGTTGGATGGTTCCGTTGTCGCCTTCCCTGCGCAAAGTGACGACTGCATTCGCCGCCGGATTGCCGTGACCGTCATCGAGGCGAACGCTCAACTCGCCGGCCGATGCCGACGTCAGGAGCAGCACACCCAAGACGCATGGAAGATGACAGCGCACCCATCGGCCCCCCGCACGGACTCGACGCAGAGGAGTCTAGCGTACGGACTCCCGCGCCCCCTGAGGGAATTTGCCCACTTCCGGTGAAGGAACCGCGAAAAGTCCTGCTATTCCGGGCAAAAAAATTGTTTTTTGGAATCGGATGCACGCATCGGAAAAAAGACTGGAGCGACCGGTGCGCTCGCCGCAGAGTCTGGTCGACATCGGCTACCGCTCATGCCTGAACGGCGTGGCCATCGCGCGGCAGTGGCTGCTCGGATTGCGTTCCGCGGAGCGCCGTGACGGCCGGATGCAAGCGCCGCGAAAGAATTGCGACCAAGCAGCGTCCCTGCGCGTCATAGGCGCAGGTGCCGATCCCGCTTTGATGGCACACTACGTACGACGTTTCGATCGCAACTATCCAAGGGATGCGCATGAAGACTTGTCGTGCGACATGGATGCTGCTGGCTGCGGCATCTGCGGTTTCGGGCGTGGTTTCGGCGGCAACGCTGCAGCCTCTGGTGAATCAGCCGCCGGTCGCGGTGGATGGCGGCCCGCCGTTTTTGCTCACCGATGGCAGCGTGATGTTCCAGACGGATTCCTTTACGGACTGGTGGAAGCTGACGCCAGACGCCAACGGCAGCTATCTCAACGGCACCTGGTCGCAGCTCGCGAGCCTTCCCGCGGCGTGGAATTACGGACCGTATGCATTCGCCTCGGCGGTGCTCGCCGATGGCCGCGTATTGATCGAAGGCGGCGAATACAATCTCGGCGGTCCGTTTTCGCTGACGAATCAAGGCGCGATCTACGATCCCGTCACCGACACCTGGGCGCAGGTCGATCCGCCCCCCGGCTGGGATTTCATCGGCGATTCGGCATCCTGCGTGATGCCGAACGGCAAGTTCCTGCTCGGACAGAAACTCGACATGCGCGTCGCCGAGCTCGATCCGGCAACCATGACATGGACAGAGCTGGGCTCCGACGGCAAGGACGACTTCAATGCCGAAGAAGGCTGGACGTTGCTACCGGACGGTTCGATCTTGACCGTCGACGTGCTCGATACGCCCAACACCGAGCGCTACGTCTACACCGATGCTCCGGGCGCTGGAATATGGTCGAGCCTTGGTTCGACTCCACAAGCGCTCGCCTGGAACTTTCACCTTCCTCCGATCAGCTTCGGGGGTGGAACCTATACGCCCCCGGGCGAGACAGGCACATGCATATTGCGGCCTGACAGCACGGTGTTTTGCACGGGCGCATCCGATGATCAACCCACCCACATCGCGCACACCGCGGTTTTTTCCATCGCGACGTCGAGCTGGACAGCCGGCCCCGACTTTCCGGCAGGCGATGACGCTGGCGACACGAGCGCGGTGCTTCTGCCAAGCGGCGACGTACTCGTCTCCGGAACTTCGGGACGGCTGTATGTATTCGACGGCACGTCGCTGACGCCTGGCCCGAACGGCGGTGGCCTCATGGTCACGCTGCCGAGCGGTCAGGCGCTGGTGAGCGGCAGCTCGGTCCGCATCTACACACCGGATGCGACACCGCCACCGGACCCTTCGTGGGCACCGACACTTGCCGATTGGCCCGCCACGCTGACGCCCGGCTCTACTTATCCGATTTCCGGCACGCAGTTCAACGGCCTTTCGCAGGCGCAGGCATTCGGCGACGAGCTGCAGGGCCCGACCAACTATCCGCTCGTGCAGATCACGAACTCGGGTACCGGACATGTCACCTACGCGCGAACGCACGATCACAGCAGCATGGGCGTGGCCACCGGATCGTTGCCGGTCTCGACGAATTTCGATGTGCCCGCGAATATCGAACCGGGCCAGAGTGCGCTTTCAGTTGTCGCCAACGGCATCGCGTCGGCGCCCGTGTGCGTAACCGTGCTGGGTGCGGCCGATGTGATCTTCGCCGACACGTTCGACGGTTGTACGCTGTGAGATGAGGATCGGCGCGCAAGCGCCGATCCTCATTCGCCGATCAGCAGGCCGACGGCGTCTTGTGGTGCGCACGCGCGGCGACGCCTGACGGCGTTTCTCGCTGCTGCGCCGAGGAATTTCCGCGTTCGTTTTCATCACGTCTCGTGTGCGAGGTTCCATCCGTTGAATTCGCTCCGGCATCAGGCCAGACTGTCGGCGGGGGAGATATGGCGGATTCTGCGAGTGACCTGCTGAAACTCGCGAACAGCGGCGACCAGCGCGCGCGCGATGCGTTGTTCGCCATCGTCTATGACGATCTGCGTCGCCGCGCGAGCGCGCAGCTCGGCGATCGGCCACGCATCACGTTGTCGACGACGGCGCTGGTGCACGAGGCGTATCTCAAGCTCTTCGGCCAGCCGCTCGTCATCAACGATCGCGGACACTTTTTTCGACTCGCATCGCAAGTCATGCGCCAGGTTCTGGTCGATCGCGTGCGCGCTGCGGCCACAGCTAAACGCGGCGGTCAGGAAACCGTCGTGACGCTGACCGAACCCGGTGCGGCGGCGCCAGACCGCGGTTTCGAGGTGCTCGCGCTGGAGGACGCGCTGCGCGAGCTCGAAGCGACGGACGAGCGTCTGTGCGAGGTCGCGATGCTGCATATCTTCGTCGGCCTGGAGTTCCGCGAGATCGCCGAATTGATGTCGACCAGCGAGCGTGGCGTCTATCGCGACTGGCGCGCGGCGCGTATGTATCTGCGCACGGCGATGGACGGAATGGCGACGTGACGACATCCGCGACCTTGCGCGCGCGTGCGCTCGCGCTCGTGCGCCGGCTTCTCGACGAAGCGCCCGCGGATCGCGGAGCGTGGCTCGCCGAGGCATGCGCCGACGATGCCGGTTTGCTCGATGCTGCGCGCGTGCTGCTCGAAGCGGACGAGCAGCGCGATGCGATGCTCGATGCGCCGCTTGGCGTTGCCTCGTATGGGTTGCCGCCCGAGATCGATTCCGCGATTGGTGAACGTGTCGGTCCGTATCGACTGATCGACGAGCTCGGCCGCGGCGGCATGGGCGCGGTCTATTCCGCAGAACGCGTCGACGGCATCATCGGACACCGCGTCGCGATCAAGATGATCAAGCGCGGCATGGATTCGGATGAAATGATCCGCCGCTTCCGACAGGAGCGCGAGATCCTGGCGCGGCTGATCCATCCGCACATTGCGCGGCTGCTCGATGGCGGCATCGAAGCCAGGGGCCGGCTCTGGTTCGCGATGGAACTGGTCGACGGCGAGCCGATCACGCGGGCGTGCGATGCGCGCGGACTCGGATTGCGCGACCGCATCGCGTATTTCCTCGATGTCTGCGAAGCCGTGCAGTTCGCTCACGCCAACCTCGTCGTGCATCGCGATCTCAAGCCGGGCAACGTGCTGCTGGATGCGTCGGGATCGGTCAAGCTGCTCGACTTCGGTATCGGCAAGATACTCGACGTCGATGGCGGACAGCGCACGCATTCGCACGTGCGCATGCTGACGCCGGAGTTCGCGGCGCCCGAACAACTGCGCGGCGAGCCGGTGACGACGGCGACCGACGTGTATCAGCTCGGTCTCCTCTTGACCGAACTCCTCGCAGGTTGCCGTGTGCCGCGTGTATCGGCCGGCCACGCCGCGCCGCGACCGTCCGATCTTTTTCGCGAATTCGCCGCGAAGGATGCGGTCGGCGCGGCGGCACTCGCAAGCGCACGTGGCACCGACGTTCGTGGACTCGTGCGCGAGCTGTCGGGAGATATCGACCGCATCGTGCAGCAAGCCCTCGCCGAAGAACCGTTGCGTCGATACATCAGCGCCGCCGCGCTCGGCGCCGATCTCGTGCGTCATCTCCAAGGCCGGCCCGTGCATGCCGTCGGCGATGCGTGGCGTTATCGCGCGCGTAAATTCGTCGGCCGAAACCGGATCGCGGTGGCGACGGCCGCTCTCTTCGTCGCGGCCGTGATCGCGGGAATCGCCGGTATCCTGTGGCAATCGCGGCGTGCCGAGCAAGCGGCGGCTGTCGCGCGCGCCGAGGCTTCGACGTCGCGCAACGTCAAGGATTTTCTCATCGATGTGTTTCGCTCGGCGAGTCCGGAGGAAGCACTTGGAAAACCCGTCAGCGCGCGCGAAATGGTCGACATCGGCGCCAAGCGCGTCGGCTTCGAGCTCAAGGCCGAACCCGATGTGCAGATTGCGATGTATGAGGCGCTCGGCGATATCTATGGCGGCCTCGGCGACAAGACGGCCGCGGTTGCGGCGTATCGATCCGGACTCGAGCGCGCGACGCAACATCTCGGCGCCGATTCGCTCGCGACGGATCGCCTGCGCGTCGATCTGGCGGGCGCGCTCAGCGGAAACTACACGCAACCCGGAGCGAAGGCTGACG
>Ga0157372_10002693_pt1 | contig 19214 bp, 17 predicted proteins | sample C55metaG_FD_115307 | JGI IMG/M metagenome (GOLD analysis project Ga0157372, IMG submission 115307) | Corn rhizosphere microbial communities from Kellogg Biological Station, Michigan, USA - C5-5 metaG | ecosystem: Host-associated > Plants > Roots > Rhizosphere > Soil | place: USA: Michigan... | reverse complement strand
GGGGACAGTCCCCAGGCCGGAACCCCGGGGACTGTCCCCGGGCCTAGCCGTTCGCCGAAGCCGAAATCGACACGAAGCGGATGGTCGGCGGACACGTCTCCGACGAAGATGTCGTGGGGACAGTCCCCAGGGTCGTCCATTCAAGACACCGCAGAGAGCGACGATGCGGACAAGCGGCGCGCGCGGTACCGTCGATCGCGATGGCGCGACTCAACCGCCACGACCTTCCCGACTTCGGCGCGTACCACCTGACGATGCGCGGTGTCGACGGTTGCGACATCTACCGCGACGACGAAGACCGGACTCACTTCCTCCGTCTGCTCGGCCTCGGCACCCGCCTGGCCGAATGGCGTCTCCTCGCCTACTGCCTCATGCGCAACCACTTCCATCTCGTGGTGCTCGGCGAGTTGGAGCGGATCTCCCGTGGAATGCACACACTCGCCTTCCGCCACGCACAAGCCTTCAATCGCCGCCACGAGCGCCGCGGCCACCTGTTCCAGGACCGCTTCCATGCACAAGTCGTCCGCGACGACGAGCACCTTGGCGCAGCGTGCGCCTACGTTCTCGCCAACGCCGAGCGTGCCGGGGTCGCGGACTGGCCATGGCGCGGCGGCGAGCTATTGACCTAGGCGCGTCCGGATCGCATCGACGTCCGGCGTCGACGGGTCGCGCATCCACGGCTGCAGCTGCTCGCGGAACACCGCGAACGCGAACAGGTTCGCCTGACGCGGGAACACCTTCGTCACGAGCTGCAGCGGCGGCGCGGCGAAACGCCACTTCCCTTTCCCCCCGAGCTCGAGCACGGACACGGGCAGCTCCAGCTCGCGGAACCACACGAATCGATGCCGCCGCTCGGGCGCAGCGGAGGCGATCGTCTTCTCCACCTCGCGCTCGGTCCACCGGTACACGTAGTTCGGAACAGGCGAATTGCGCACGCCGCCCGCGGCGAAGTCGTTGTCCGCGACCGCGGTGAGCTCGTACTCGTCGACGACGCCGAGCCGCTGCGCGACACGCATCAGCGCCGAATCGCGTGCCTCGAGCGCGAGGATGCCGTGCCGCCCGACCCGATACAGCTCGAGCAATGCGCGATGCGGAGACGCGCAGTGATGCAGCCCCGCCGAGATGACTGCGAAGTCGAACGAGTCGTCTCCGTAGGTGAGCGCTTCCGCGTCCTGACGCTCGTCACCGTCGCCCGAGAGGTTCGTGAACGTGACGTCTGTGAAGCCGCACGCCGCGAACGCCTCGCGGTCGACCGGGCCGCCGGCGACCACCAGCACGCGCCAGTCCCGCTGGACGAGACTCTGCTCGACGAGCCGACGAAGCACGCGCTCGTAGAACCCGATCCGCTCGGTCATCGCCTCCCCAATCTGCCGCGCCTCGCGTCGCGCCAACCCTTGACCGCTGCGCGTACGCCCGCCGCATCGCGCGCACTCGCCAGGTGCGCGCCGAGCACGACACCGCGACGGACGGCGGCGGCGGGCCCGCGTCGCGGATCGTGACGCTCCGCGACGGCGATCATGTTGCGGGTGTCGTAATAGATGCTCGTCGGTGAGCTGAGACCGCCCGTCGAGGCCGAGCCGACGTGCCAGACCTTTGCGTCCGGCACGAAGACCACGCCGAAGCCCGCTTCGCGGATCCGCAGGCACCACTCGGTGTCCTCGGCGTACGCGAACAGCGACTCGTCGAGGAGCCCGACCCGCTCGATCGCAGCGCGCGAGACGGCCATCGCCGCCCCCGTCGCGCGGTCGACGTCGCGCAACGTGTCGAACCGACCGTCGTCCTTCTGACCGAACCCGTCCTGCCTCCCCCAGTACCCGAGCCGCAGGTTCACTCGACCGCCCGCGTACATCAGGACGTCGGGCGGGTCGGCGAAGAACACCTTGCACGCGAGCACCCCTGCGTCGGGACGTTCGCCGGCAGCCGCAGCGAGCGCCGCGGGCAGGCCGCGGTCGGCAGCCGCGTCGTTGTTCAGCAGCAGCACCCAGTCGGCGCCGCGCGCGAGCGCGCGCCTGATCCCGACGTTGTTGCCGCCGGAGAAGCCCAGGTTGACACCGGTTCGAATCAGCTCGACGCCGGGAAAGCGCTCCGCGATCGCATCGGGCGAGCCGTCCTCCGAGCCGTTGTCGACGCAGACCGTCTCGACACCGTCGAGCGAGGCAAGCGCAGCGAGCGTGTCGTCGCCGCCGTTCCAGTTGAGGACGACCGCGACGAGGTTCACGACGCGCGGGTGAAGTGCGCGATCGACCCCGCCCCAGGCAAGCGCTTCCACCCGCCGCCACGCTCGATCTCGGCGACGAGTTGCGCGACGCCGGGATACACGTTCCCGTAGCCGCCGCTGTCGACCGCGTCGTGGAAGAGCACGTGGCCGTCGGGGCGGACGAAGGCCTGCCACCGCTCGAAGTCGGCCTTGGCGCCCTCGTAGCTGTGATCGCCGTCGATGAAGAGCACCTCGAGCGGCTCGACCGGCGGCTCGACCGTGCGCGAGTCGGCGACGACGAGGTGCACCTTGTGCTGCAGCCCGTACCGCGCCAGCGCCGACGTCAGCTCCGCGTCGAGCTGCTCGCCGGGCATGTCCGGCCGCAAGGCGACGTGCAGGTCGTACGACCAGAGCTCGACGTCCTCCGGGAGCGCCGTGGCGAAGACGATCGTGCTGCCGCCCTTGAAGCGGCCGATCTCGGCGAACGGGCCGGAGGTCGCGTCGCGCGCGAGCCGATAGAGCAGCGCCGCCTCGTCGAACTGCAGCGACGCGACACCGTGGTTCAACGGGTTCGACGAGGACATGAACGCGAGGTCCTCGAAGCCGCGCACCGACTCGGGCCACTGCTCGACGTTCCGGAATCTCATCGTCGACGGGTCGCGCAACACCGCGGCGTGGATCAAGTTCTTGCCGAGCCCGGTGCGACCGACGCGGCGGGCGAGGTCCTTCAGCACGCGGGGCACGCTACTGCAAGGAGTGCAGGTACGCCCACGCGTGCCGAAGCCCGGGCGGACGGCCGACGCCGAGCGCGAGCGCGTAGACGGCGAGCCCCGCGAGGGCCGCGAGAAGGGCGCTCCCGACCAGAGCCGCCGGTACTCCGAAGGCGATCGCGGCGACGACGCCGCACACGACCGCGGCAGGGACAAGCGCACGAAGGGTCGGCACGAGCGCACCGAGCGCACCGAGGACGACGGCCAGGATGCCGGCCGTCGTCAGGGCGAGCCCGCCGGCGACGCCGCCGAGCCCCGCGATACCACGACCGCCCCACTCGACCAGCACGTGGACGCAGAGCGCGCCGATCGCGAGCAGGGGCAGCCACTTGGCGCGACCGCGGACGAAGAGCAGCGGATACGCCACCGTGACCGCGATCGACGCGACCATCCACGGCGCGAAGTACACGACGAGGCGTCCCAACTCCGCGCCGGTGCCACCGCCGTACTGCGAGCCGAGCACGTGCCGCGCGACCGTCGCGCCCGCCAGGGCGAATACGCCCGCGGCGCCGGCGACCGTGGCGAGCGACAGCCACGAGATGGCGCCGATGTGCCGTGCCACGCGATCGGGCGTCGGCTCGCCGCGGGCGAACGGCACGGTCGAGACGAGCGCGATCGACGTCGCCGTGACCGCAACGAGCGTCGCGGCGATCAGGTACGCGTAGGAGAGCGTCGTCGCATTGCCGGGGCCGAGGCCGTTCGCGAAGCGGTACCCGACGAGATACAGCCCCTGGAGCGCGAACGGAAGCGCCACGCCTTCCACGAGCTCGCGCAACCGGCCGAGCGGGCTCGCATCGGGCCGCGTCAGCACACCGCGGGCGAGGAGCACGGCGAGCGGAACGCCCGCAGCGAGCGTGGCGTTCAATGCGAGCCCCCAGCCGAACGCGACGACACCGTGGCCGACGAACGCGACGATCACGACGAGACCGGCGAGCGCGCCGCCGCCGAACGCCGCCGCAGCGACCGCGTAGTCGTCGAGTGACGCGAGCGCACTGGCGAAGACGCCCGCAGCGATCTGCGCCGCCGCGGCCGGCACGAGCCACGGCAGAAGCGTCGCGGCGGCATGCCGCGCATCCGGGTCGCTCGCGAGCGCACGGGCGACGACGCCGGGCCAGCCGACGCACAGCACGAGCACGGGGACGAGCGGGATCGCGAGGGCGGCGAGCCAGGTCGTCACCTCGCCCCCGAGCCGGTCGATGCTGCGGGCGCGCACGAACCCGGGCAGGACGACGACTCGCAGCGCAGTCGCCACGAGCACCAACGCGAGGTACACCGCGTAGGCCGCGAAGAACCCGTCCGTCTTCACGCCGTGCCCGAACTTGCGCGAGAGGACGACCCCTGCACCCGCTGCCGCAAGGCTCACGAGCCCCGTCGAGAGCCCGGTCAGAAGGCCGCTGCGGACGGTTCTCCCGCGGGGGTGGGCGCTATCCTCCATCGATGCCGAGCGACCATACCGACGCGTGGACCGAGGCTGAGCACGAGGCGCTTCGGGCCGAGCTCGGCGACCTCTACCGCGACCGCACCTGTCTCGTCACCGGCGCCGACGGCTTCATGGGCTCTCACCTGACCGACGCGCTCGTCGCGCTCGGCGCCAACGTGATCGCGTTCGTCCGCGCGACCTCCTCGGGCGCGTTGAACAACATCGCGCGACACCGGCGCGACCTCACGGTCGTGTTCGCCGACCTGACCGACAAGACGTCGATCGACCACCTGATGCGCGACTACCTCGTGACCGCTCCCGACAAGCCGTATGTGTTCCATCTCGGCGCTCAGGCTCACGTCGGCGAGTCGTGGCACCGCCCGTACGAGACGGTGATGGCGAACACCGTCGGCACGCTCAACCTGCTGCAGTCGATCGTCGCTCTCGGCGTGGAGCTCGAGAAGTTCGACACCGCCGGGACGTCGGAGGAATACGGCAACGTTCGCGAGGCGGTCGCCCACCACCACGACTTCGACGAGCTCGGCGGACTGATCCTGCACGAGCGCTCGCCGATCAACCCGAAGTCGATCTACGCGACCGCCAAGGTGGCCGCGGACTTCCTGACGATGAACTACTACGACGCCTTCGGCGTCCCTGGCGTCGTGACGCGCATGTTCAACAACTACGGGCCGCGCCAGAATCCGCGCTTCGTCACCGGCACGATCATCACGCAGGCGCTGACCCGGCCCGAGGTCGAGCTCGGGGCGCTCGAGCCTCTGCGCGACTTCTGCTTCTGCACGGACGGCGTTCGCGGGCACCTCACCGTCGCCGCTCACGGCATCGCCGGCGACCACTACGTGTACGGCCAGGGCGAGAACATCTCGATGGGCGACTGGACCGCGAAGATCCTGCAGGTCGGCGAGGCGAACGGCTTCTGGGGCGGTGACCGTCACATCGTCATCGACGAAGGCCGTCTGCGCCCCGGCGCGACCGACGTGATGGCGCTGCGGGTCGGCTTCGAGAAGCTCGCCACGGAGACGGGCTGGGCGCCGAAGGTGTCGTGGGACGAGGGCATCCTGAGGACCATCCAGTGGTACGCCGAGAACCGCGACCGGTGGATCGGGCGTGTCGACTGGCTGACCCCGGAGCGGTCGGCGACATGACCCGGATCCTCGTCACCGGCGGAGGCGGCTTCGTCGGCTCGTACCTCGTCGAGCGACTCCAGGACGCCGGACATGACGTCTTCGCGGCGCGAAGCCACGACTACGACCTGACACGCTGGGAAGATGCAGAGCGCCTGTTCGCCGACGCGCAGCCGGAGCGCGTGTTTCATCTCGCTGCCGAGGTCGGCGGTATCGGCGCGAACCGTGCGAACCCCGGACGCTACTGGTACGCGAACCTGATGATGGGCGCGCACGTCCTCGAGCTGTCACGACAGAAAAGCGTCGAGAAGCTCATCGTCGCGGGAACCGTGTGCGCCTACCCGAAGCTCGCGCCGACTCCGTTCTCCGAAGACGACCTCTGGAACGGCTACCCCGAGGAAACGAACGCGCCGTACGGCGTCGCGAAAAAGACGTTGTTCGTCGGCGGCGCCGCCTACCGCTCGCAGTACGGGCTCGACGCGATCTTTCTCTTGCCCGCCAACCTCTACGGGCCGCGCGACAACTTCGACCTCGAGAGCTCGCATGTCATCCCCGCGCTCATCCGCAAGATGCTGGAGAGCGACGGCCAGGTCGTCCTGTGGGGCGACGGCTCGCCGTCGCGCGAGTTTCTCTACGTCGAGGACTGCGTCGAGGGCCTTCTACTCGCGGCGGATCGGTACGACGAGCCCGAGCCGGTCAACCTCGGAACCGGCGTCGAAACCACGATTCGGGAACTGGCCGAGCTGATCGCCGAGCTGTCCGGCTTCGCCGGCGAGATCACGTGGGACACGTCGATGCCGAATGGACAACCGCGCCGCAATCTCGACGCGACCCGCGCCGCCAAGCTGTTCGGCTTCCGCGCAAACACCTCGCTCCGCGAGGGGCTCGAGCGAACGATTGCGTGGTATCGGGAAAACGCGCTCGCGCGCGCTTGACGCCGCCGCGCGCGGCGTGGCGCACCTGCGTCGGGGGCGGCCGGTCCCGCTGCTCGCCGGGCTCTGCGCCGTTCAGCTCGCGATCACCGCCTGGTTCGCCTTTGCGACGCCGCACAACGGGTTCGTGTGGTACAGCGGCGGCGACGCATCCGAGTACTGGACGGCCCAGTGGGCGGTCGGGCATCTCAGGCTGACGCAGACGTACATCGGCTGGGGTCTACCGGTGCTCTACGCCTGGGTGCCGCTCGTCACGGGAACGACCCTGCTCTCCGGCCTACCGGTGATCGTGATCTTCCAGGCAGTCGTACTCGTTCCGCTCACGGTCGTGCTCGTCTGGCTCGTTGCCGACCGCCTCTTCGGTCGTCTGTACGCCTGGGGCGCGACGACACTGTGGGTCGCCGCCCCCGTGCTCCTCGTCTGGGGCATGCGGCGCCACGACTATCGCGCTGAGTTCGAGCAGAACTTCCTCGCTCCGCATGTCTACGGACTGACGAACATGGCCGACTTCCCGTCGGTCGTGCTCACGCTCGCCTGCGCCTGGGCGACACTCCGCGCGCTCGACTCCGACCGGACGGAGGACTGGCTCTTCGCCGGACTGCTGGCCGGCATCACGCTCGGAGTGAAGCCGGCGAACTCCTTCTTCCTCGTCGGAGTCATCGTGATGCTCGCTCTCAGCCGACAGGCTCGAGGTGCGCTCGTCTTCGCAGGAGCCCTCGTCCCGGCACTGGTCGTGCTCGCCATCTGGAAGCAGCGCGGGCTCGGACATCTGCCGCTGTTCGCTGCCGGGCAAGTGCACGAAGCCGCAGGCCCGATCGTCGCCGCCAGCCCGACCCGATATCTGCCGTGGGACTTGCACCACCTCGGCTCGGAGCTGCGAGACCTGATGGAAGAGTTCTGGAGCGTACGCCTGCTCGAGTGGATCGCGCTGGCCGGAACGGTCGCAGCGATCAGGCGCGCGCCGGCGCGAGGAGCATTTGTCGTCGTCTGGTTTGCGATGTTTTGTGTCGTCAAGGGATCGAGCAACCAGGCGAGCGTCACCACGACGTCGTACTTCCGCCTCACCGAGCCGGGCTTCCCCGCATTTGTCCTGCTCGCCGCAGCCCTCGTCTACCTCGTACCGCTCAGGCGCCCAGTGAGGGAGGGCTTGACGCCGCGGGCGATACCACGGTGGGTACTCGCTCTCACCGCCGTCGTCGGCGCCGTGGTGCCGCTCGTCCTCGTGGTCGCGATTCGCCCGCAGCCGTCGAGCGCCTCGACGGCCCGCGACCTGGAGCATGCGACCGAAGCCCCCATCTCGGAGGCGCTTGCGGCCACCGCGTCCGGCGGGACGCTCAACTGGCGACCGGTCGACGGGCACGGAGCGCACGTTCAGTACATCGTCTATCGCGTGGACCCGCGCACCGGAGGCTGCGCGCCTCTCACCTCGGGTGCGCCTGAATGTCTGTTCAGCGGCACCGCCGTCGGAATGACCCGCACAACCTCGCTCGGTGTGCACGCAGGAGCGTCGTACCGCGTCGCCGCCGCTGCGAACTACCTCGACGAGCAGAACGGCAGCGACCTGATGCTGCTCGGTCCGCCGGTCGCCGTTCCTTAGTCGTCGCGGAGCTTCGCCTCGAGCAGGGCGAGCCGCTGCGCGAGGATGACGTTCTGATCCGAGAGGCGCGAGATCACAGTCGAGTAGTGCAGTAGGACAAGGATCACGAACAGCAGACCGACCGCAAAGAGGACCGCGGGCGGATACCCGCGTACGCCGAGCCACGCGGCGATCGTGTTGAGCCCGCCGCGCCACGCCGACAGGACGACGAGCACGAGCCCGGTGAGCAGCCAGAGCAGCGCGTAGCGCTCGCGCAGCCGGCGCGAGCGGATGAGCTCGAACACGACGAGGACCAGAACGAGCGACGCGGCGGTTGCGGCAATCGAGACCTTGAGCGGCGTCTGCGAGTCCGCGATCATGCCGACCTCCGCTCCGGCGCCGGCAAAGCCGGTGCCTCCGCCCCCTGCGAGCCTCCGTCGAACCTACGGCTCGTCTCCAGCGGCACGACACGGCGGCGGAAGAGACCGACGAAGAGCGCCGTCAGCACTTTCACCATGTAGTAGATCGAGCGCAGCGCGGTGATCGACGACCGTCCGTGCTCGCGCTCACGCATCTCGACCGGAACCTCGACGAGGCGCAGACGGTGCTTGATCGTCATCACCATCCCCTCGACCTCGGGATAGTCGTGAGGGTAGTCGGCCGCGAAGAGCTCGAGCGCGCGCCGATTGAGCGCCTGGAAGCCGGATGTCGCGTCGGTGACGCGCTGGCGCGCGATCGCCGAGACGACGAGGGCGAGCAGGCGGATCCCGAGCCGGCGCGTCGCCGACGACCGGTAGCCGCCGTCGGCGACGAATCGGGACCCGATCGCGATATCGGCGTCGCCGGCGACGACCGGTGCGACGACCTTCGGCAGCTCGGCGGGAATGTGCTGGCCGTCGCCGTCGCAGCGCACAGCGAGGTCGTAGCCGTTTTCCCACGCGTACCGGAAGCCCGTCTGTACCGCACCGCCGATGCCGAGGTTGAACGGCAGCTGCAACACCTTGGCCCCCGCCGCGCGCGCCACCTCGCCCGTGCGGTCGTACGACCCGTCGGACACGACGACGATGACAAGACCGGGGTCGTGCTCTTTCAACTCCGCGACGACACGCGCGATGTTGCGTTCCTCGTTGTACGCGGGCACGACCGCGATTCGGCGAAGCTCCTCAGCCGACACGGGCTTCCTGACGGAGGCCGATCAGGCTGAGCAACTGGCGCGCGCGATGACGGTAGGTGTGCTCGTCGAGCACTCGCTCGCGCGCGCGACGGCCGAGCTCGACCGCCTGCGCAGGATCGTCGAGAAGCTGGCGGTAGGCATCGACCGCCTCCTCGGTGGTCGAGACGACGTAGAGCTCGGAGCCGGGCTCGAACCACCGCTCGATTCCCTCGTACGGATTGGCGACGATCGCAGCTCCGGACGAGGCGAGCTCGAACGGCCGACATGACGACGACGCGTACACCGATGCGTGGGCACGTCGCGTGATGCAGAGGTTGATGCGCGCCGCCGAGATCGCGCGCGCAAATTGGCTCGTCGGAACCTCGCCCGACAGGCGCGCGGCGCCGATGTCGCCGCGGAAGTCGAGGCCGCCCAGTGAGAAGTCGACGTCGGGCAGCAGGCGTGACGGCTCCCCGACGAGCGCCTGCATCCACTCGCGGCGGAACTTGTCGCCGTACCCATAGAAGTAGACGTCGGTCTCCTTCTCCACGTCGTACGGCCGGAAGAAGTCGGGATCGGCGCCCCAGAAGACCGCCTCGGTTCGCTTCGCACCGAGCTCGCGCAGCCGTTCGAGGCCCCCCTCGGAGTTGGCGAGGATCAGGTCGTACTCGCCGGGGTCGGCGTCGTGGTACCAGTTGAAGCCGGTGTCCATGCCCCCGAACTCGGGCAAGCTCATCGGCAGGTCGCCGTCGTAGAACACGACCGGGATCCCGAACCGCTCACGCAGCGCCGTCGGAATCCCGCGAATGTGCGCCATCGGCACCGTGAACACGACGACCGCGTCGGGCTGCTCGCGATCGACGAGCCGCTTGAGGTGCTTGCGCCACCGTGGCGTCACCCAGCGCCAGATCACTTCACGGGTCAACCGATCGCCGAGCCCGTCGGCGGGGTTCTCCTCGGCACGGCGAAGGTGCGTGTCGCCCTTGAACCGCGCGAGCGTGTCCCGTGCGAAGGCGAACGACTCTCCCTCGCGGTAGGTGGGGTTGTCGGCGACCCGCCACCAAGGCGACTCGATCGGGCGGCCACGGTACGGTGCGAGGACGAGATCGACACCCTCCTCGTGCAGCCCCTTCCAGAGCTGCCACCAAGCGGGCGTGCACCCGTAGCGGAAGCTGAGGTCGATCGAGGAGACGAGAGCGAGGATCTTTGGCCCGCGCATCCGCGAAGTGTCGCACGGACGCGTGAAGGCGCCGTTAGTAGCGCAGTTGGACGTGGGCGGCCCCGCGAACGGTCGACAGCTTCACGACGGCGCCGCCGAACGGCCAGGTACGGAATGTCCAGCCCGCAGCGGCACGCTTGAGCGCGGCGGCGGTCGATCGCCGGAACGATCGGCCGTCGATCACGATCGAGTTCGGAGCGTTCGAGCCGAGCACGAGCAATTGGACATCGCGCGGCGCGCGGGCCACGTCGACCGTGACGGCCGCCGCCTTCGTCGTGAACGTAAGGCTCCCAGCGGTCGTCGAGGTCGCGGTCGTCGGGGTCGCGCTGCCGGAGCCGGGTGCAACGAGCCAGCCGGCCCGATCCGGGCGTACGAGGTCGCTCAGGCCCCACGGCTTCGCCCAGACGTCCGGGTCACGGAGGTTGAATGGGATCGCCGAGGCGCCGTGCATGTACAACGGCAGCTCGGTCAACGGCGTCGATCTCGTGAACGCCTCGCCGCCGGCGAACACCTGGCCGCTGTTGAGGTCGATCCACGGCCCACGCGGCAGGTAGACGCGAGGCGTGGTGCCCGGGCCGGTGACCGGTGCGGCGAGCAGCGAACGGCCGACGGTGAACTCGAGCTCGCTGCTCCACGCAGCTGCGTCGGTCGGGTACGTGAAGCCGAGGGGGCGCGTGATCGGCAGGCCGTCCGCGCTCGCGGCGCGCGAGAGATCGAGGAACGTCGGGACGAGCTCGTAGTGGAGGATCGACGCGGCGCGGAACGCATCCGTCGTCGCCTTGCCGAAATCCCAGAAATGCGCGCTCATGCCGAGGCCGCCGACCTCGAAGATCGGCGTCACCGCAGCAAACTGCGCCCAGCGCGTGAACAGCTCCGCCGTCAGATCAGGCGTCGCATTCGCATAGCCGCCGATGTCGGAGCCCCACACCGGCACGCCGCTGACGCTCGCCGTCAGCCCGGCGCGGAGCGCGGTGACCAGCCCCCCGTACGTCCCGGGCTCGTCGCCGACGTCGATGCCCGGCAGAAGCGCCTGCGAACCGACTGCGCCCGCGCGGAAGATTGTCGAGAACCGGCCGTGCGTCTCTGCTCGCAAGGCGTCGGTGACGACCTTGGCATAGATGACTGCGTACCGGTTCTGCACCGTCGTGCCGACCCCGCGCACGAGCTTCGACCGCTCGAGATCGAACTCGTCGCCGCGATCTCCCTTGATCCCGTCGATCCCGAGCGCGAACACCTTCTCCAGCTGACGCTTGAAGGTTGCCGCCTCGGCGGGGTCGGTCAAGTCGATCATCGGCGCCGGCAGCTCGCCGATGAGATGCGTGTACGGCGTGCTCGGACACTCCGCCGCTGGACGGACGAGCGGCGAGATCCAGATCATCGTCTGCAAGCCTTGCGCCTTCAGCTGCCTCACCAACCGGCCGGGATCGGGAAATCGCTTCGGGTCGAATCTGTGCGTGCCCCAGCAGCGGTCGACCTCCCACGGATCGTTGATGTGCATCCAGGTCAACGGGATCCGGAGTTGCCGGTACTTCGCGGCGTCGGACTCGAGAACTGACTCGCGGTTCTGGTCCCAGACGCCGCGCCACTTCTCTGCACCGAACTGCTCCACGGGAGCGAGCGGCGCGCGCCCCGCATCGGCGGAGAACGCACGCATCACCTCCGGCGGCGTCCCCGCGTACACCTCGTACCGGAGCGACGCCTCCTTGAAGCACAGCTCGATCCGGTCGGTCGTCGGCGTGAGCGGGCACTGCGGCGTCACGCCGTCGCACGTCCGTACGCCCTCAGTGCCGGGAAATGCGATCTGCCCGACGCTCAATGCACGAGCGAAGATCCCGTAGCCCGCGCTCGAGACGAAGTACGGCATCGGGAACTCGCTGCCGCAGGTGTAGCTCGTCCGCTGAGGCGCGACGTGATTGCGCAGGTCGACGAAGTCCCCGTCCTCGCCGCCGCCGAGGAAATGCTCGGCCGGCGAGGCTGCGAAGCTCTCGGCAACGGACGCGATGCCGGTCGCCGGGCTGAGGGTGTAGTGCACCTCGAGCCCCCGCCCGTTCGTCCGCCGCGTCACGGTCACCGTCGCCCGACGGTTGCGCTCGTCCGTCGCGACCACGTAACGCGTCCCGTCCGAGATGTTGGTGCTGGAGAGGAGGTTGGTGACCGCGTGGCTCGTCCCGTCGATCGTGACGTAGCCGAGCCGACGACCCGGCGCACCGCCCGCGGCCGTCTCACGCGTCAACGGCTTGCCGTGCGCGGTGAAGGCGAGCGCGAACGGCTGCTTGGACACGCTCCAGGCGAAGGTCTCGGCCTTCCGAGAGTCGAACCGGTGCTCGGTCGCCGCGACAAGAGCTGCGATCACCCCGAGAACCGCGGCGATCTTCACTGCGTGTCCCACGGGCTAATACGCGCCTCGCCTGGCGATGACGACGAGGGGTGTCTTGAACATGATCGTGACGTCGAGCCAGATCGACCAGTTCTCGAGGTAGTAGAAGTCGAGGCGGACGAGGTCGTCGAACGTCAGGTCCGAGCGGCCGGACACCTGCCAGAGCCCTGTCATCCCGGGCAGGACGTTGTACCGCCGCCGGTGCCATGATTCGAGCAGCAGGAAGTCCCGGGTCGGGAGAGGTCTCGGCCCGACGAGCGACATCTCGCCGCGCAGGACGTTGATCACGTTCGGGATCTCGTCGAGCGAGAAGCGACGAAGGAAGCGCCCGACCTGGGTCACCCGCGGGTCGTCACGGATCTTGAACAACGCGCCACCGGCCTCGTTCGTCTGCTCGAGCGCCGCCTTCTGACGGTCTGCCCCCTCGAACATGGTGCGGAACTTCAGCATCCGGAACTCCTGCTCTCCGAGCCCGACCCGCGGGTCGGCGTACAGCACCGGGCCGGGTGACGAGAGCTTCACCGCAAGCGCGATGAACGCCCACACAGGGAGTGCGACGACGGCGATCAGCGCGCCGACGACGAGGTCGAAGATGCGTTTCGTCACCCACTGACCACCCGCGAAGATGGGCGGTCGCAGCTCGAACAGCGGCACGCCCTGACCGGGAATGTATTCGCCCCGCTCCACCAAGAGCTCGGTCGTGCGAGGCGCGACGCGCACCTTCACCCCGCGACGATGGGACGCCTCGACGATCTCGAGCAGACGCTGCTCGTTCAGGCCGCTGTCTGCGACGAGCAGCTCATCGATCGGCTCGTCCGCGAGGACGCCGTCGATGTCGGCGCCAGGATCGACCTCGTCGACGAACTCGTAGTTGATGCCGGCCCGTGTTGCTCCGATCGACTCGCGCAGATGCTTACGCGACGCGACGTCCCCGACGAGCACAACCTTACGGCGCACGCCGATCGCGCGCAGCATGATGCCGGTGACGCTCTCGTAACTCGCGCGGAACGAGCCGATCAACGTCGCCACGAAGATCGCACCGACAATGTAAAGGCCGAACGTCGTGAAGTGCTGTCCGGTCCCGATGGCGAACGCGAGCGAGAGGAGCGCCACCAGGATCACGCTCGGGACGATGCGTCCTGCGCCTTCGCGCAGACCACGATGCGCATAAAGGCCCGCCCGCCAGAAGACGAGCACGAGCAAGAGGATGAGGAACGCGAGCCAGTTCGTCTCCTGGTCCCAGAGGAGACCCCACAGCACGGGCTTGGGGTCGAAGACGAACGCGCGCAGCGCCAGTGCGAGGTAGAGCCCGAGGACGAGGCCCGCGACGTCGATCGAGACGAGCACGACGATGCTCGCCGCCCGGCGTACGAATGTCCGCAACGGCGCTCGAGAGAAGAGGTACGGCTTGATCGAGCGAACGTCCTCCGCCCGCCGTTGTATCGGCTCGTTCGTCATCGCGCGATCGTAGACCGCCATTCGCGCTCGGGCGCGTCCGCGGCGCGATCGGCCAGCTCGGAGACGGTCAACGGGCGATACCTGCGGCCGAGGATGTGCAACAGCACCTGGATCGCAGCCGCGCGCCGACGGTCGACGAGCTCCCAGTCGTGGAAGTGCAGGTGGACGAGATTCGGCAGCGTCAGTAGGCCACGTGCGAGCATTCCGACCGAGTGAGTCGCGGGCAGCTCGAGAAGCTGGGCGCCCGACGGCAGGCGTAGCCGTGCCGGTGCGTCGAGCTGGAGTCTGGGCGCGTCGTCCGCCAGATACGCCTGACGGAAGGACGTCGCCGTGCAGTCGACGTAGCCGAGCTCGGCCAGGAGCTCGGCAAGCCCTGTGTCGAGATACCAGCCCCCGCCGCAGAAGTAGCGCGGATCGAGCTCGTGCTCGCGCAACCACGCCGCCTCATCGCGCACACGGACCGCAGCGTCGATGCTGCCGGCCGGCCGGGCCTGCTTCTCACCGCCCCAATGCGTGTGATGGCCGAGTGGCGCGAGCGTGGCGGCGACGCGCGCACGCTCGAGCCACACATCCTGGTCCTCGCCGTCCGCGGGCGGCCTCAACATTGGCGTGACGACAAACCCGCCGGGGCGTCTCCGTAGCAGGCGCTCGAACGCGGTCCACGTGGCGTCGTCGAGCGGTCGCTCGGCGTGGCACGACACGACCGCGTACCGTTCGACTCCGTTCACGTGCGCATCTTCGCAGCGAGACCAGGAAAGGCCACGCTGGCCGTCGTGCTCGCCGCGGCGCTGCCGCGACTCGCGGTGCTCGTCGTCGAGCGCGGCGACATCCTCGCGGCGTACACGGAGAAGAGCGACACGTTCGCCCAAACGTTCGTCACGAGCGGAACGTTCGGCTTCATCCCGGGTCACCCTTCCGCGTACACGCAACCGCTCTATGGCTACTTTCTGATCCCGCTCTACTGGATCTTCGGCCGGCACTGGCTCGTCGTCGGGCTCGCACAGACCGCAGTGGCGGTGGCGACGGCCCTCGTGGTGCGGGAGATCGGTCGCCGTGTGGCGCCACGGCTCGCGGCCGCGGCGGCGATCGTGGCGACACTGAACCCCTACCTGATCTGGCACGACGTGCACGTGAACCGCGAGATCGTCGATCAGCTCGTCCTGGCCGGAATCGTGCTCGCGACCTTGATCGCGATCGAGCGGCGCTCGCTCGGCTGGGCCGCGTTCGACGGCGCGCTGCTCGGCGTGTCCATTCTCGGCAACAGCCGCCTCACCGCGCTGCCGCTCGTGATCGCAGCGCTTCTCGCCTGGCGGCTGCCACGCGGACGCGTGGCTGCCGCAGCCCTCGTCGTCGTCGCGAGCGCGCTCGTCGTCTCGCCGTGGGTCGTCCGAAATCGCGTGCAGGTCGGCTGCTTCGCGATCACGACCGACGGGCGCGCGCTCTGGAAGGCGAACAACACGGCTACCTACGACACGCTCGCGGCGGGCAAGTGGATCGATGACGTCCCGCAGCCCGCGAGCTTCCCGCCGTCGGCCGAGACGGCCGCGGACGAGTACGCAACCACCCACAAGCTGGTCCCGGTCGACGAGTGCGCCCAGATGCGGAAGTTCGAGCATCTGACCTTCGTCTTCTGGAGGAAGCACCCCGGTGAGAAGGCGAAGCTGATGGGGCAGGCCGTGGAGCTCCTGTGGGATCCGCGAAGCCACGAAACACAGGGACGCTCCGGAAAGGGCACGTGGCGCGACACTGCGCGCCGCGTCGGCGAGCCGCTGTACCTCGTCCCGATCTACGCGCTCGCGCTGGCCGGCCTGTACTTCGCGCCGTTCGGCTTCGCAGCGCTCGCGACGCTGCTGCTCGCGTACAACACCGCCGCAGCGATGCTGTTCGCGGGGACCACCCGCTACCGGGTCCCGTTCGACTTCCTGCTCGTCCTCCTCGCGTCGGCCGTGCTCGAGCGCGCACTCAGCAGCCGTCGGTACAGGTCGGCGATGCCGTCCGCGTTCCGGTCCGCGGAGAACGACGTCAGCGCGCGCTGACGCGCAGCCGCTCCGAACTCCCGGACCCGATCGACATCACGCGCGAGGCCGACGATCGCCGCTGCGAGCGCATCCGCGTCGCCCGCGGGGACGACCAAGCCGGTCTCGCCGTCGGCGACGACCTCCGGCAGGCCGCCGACGGCGGAGACGATCGCCGTCCGCCCCCGCTCGGCCGCTTCGAGGGCGACCATTCCGAACCCTTCGCCACGCGACGGGACGACGAGGATCGCGTTGCGCTCGTAGACGGTTGCGACGGGCGACACGCGCCCCAGGAAGGTGACGCCCTCGGGAGCGGCTTTCCGCAACTCCGGTTCGAGCGGCCCCGCGCCTGCAAGCTCCAGGGACAACTCGGGCACCTCGCGGCGAGCCTGCGCGAACGCGGCGAGGAGCACGTCGAGCCCCTTGATCGGAATGAGGCGGCCGACCGCGACGAGCCTGGGCTCGTCCGGCGGCACTGACGGCGGCGCACCCGGCTCGATGCCGTAGTGCACGACCGTGAACGCGTCGCGATCGAACCCCTCCGTAACGGCCAAGTAGTCGGCGAGCCCGGCGGAGATCGCGATCTGCGCGTGCGCGAAGCGCGCGACGATCCGGTCGGCACGAGCGATCAGTCGGTTCGCACGAAACTCGTTGAAGCCGTGCTTCGTCGAGATGCGGACCGGGACCCGCGCCGCCGCAGCCGCCGGCAGCGCGAGCACGTCGGCGTGGACGAGGTGGGTGTGCAGGATGTCCGGTCGCCGCGTGAGGAGGCGCACCGGAACACGCGGGTCCAGATCGAAGCGCATGCGCCACGCGTCGGTCGGGACGCCCGCCTCCCGCATCCGCTCGACGAACTCCCCGGCTCCCGCCTCGCCTTCGTGAAGGACGACGATCGACGCGTCGAACCCGCGCGCGCGCAGCCGTGGCAGGAGCGAGAGCAAGTGTGCTTCCGACCCCGAGATGCCGGAGACCTTCTGGACATGGATGACGCGCGTCATCGAAGCGCCGCCACGATCGCGTCTGCCCAATGGTCGACAGAGTGGTCGCGCACGACGCGGCGGCGCAGTTCGTCCCCCGCTGCAGCGCGGCCCGTCGGTCCGGCGTCGACGAGCCCCCGGATGCGCTCGGCGAGCGACGCGGCGTCGTCCTGGATGAAGCGGAGCGGCGGGACGATCCCATCCGTGAGCGGCGCGAAGCCTTCGCTCGCGACCAGCACCGGCAGACCCGCGGCCGCCGCTTCGTAGACGACCTTGTCGAGCGCCCCCGCGCGCATGTTGCTGACGAGCGCATCGGCCTCTGCGTACACGCGGCCGATCTGCGAGCGCGGCGTTGCCTCCTCTACCCGCACGCCACGCGCGACGAGGTCGGCGCGATGCCGCCGCTCCTCGTCGGTCAGCGACGGCCCGCGGATCTCGAGCTCTACGCCGTCGATACCCTCGGCGGCTTCGACGATCGTTGCGAGACCCTTCGCCGGTGACGTGCGCCCGAGCGCGAGCAACCGTACGACGCCGTCGTCGCGCCGCCGAACGACAGCCTCACCGACCTCGATGCCATGCCCCACGGCGACGAGCTTGCGCGACCGGAAAGGGAACGAGCGCTCGTCGACCGAGACGACACGCGTCGCCAACCGCTCCGCCATGCGCAGCGAACGCGAATCGCGCCAATGTGTGAACCAGAGGAGAAGCGGCGCGCGTAGCGGGCGCGTGAGCGGTGCTGCGACGATCGCGTAGACGGGCGACATGTGCGCGATGACGGCGACCGGCCGACGTCGCAACTCCTGCGCGAGCCGCGCTGCGAGCCGCATCCCGGTCAGCGCGGACCCACCCGCCCCGAAGGACTCGACACGCACGTTCGCCGGCAATGGCGTCGGAACGGCGTGCAGTGCGAGCACGACCAGCTCGTCGACACGCGCGGCAAGCGCGCGCAGCTTCGGAACCGTCGCGCCGAGCGTGGGATCGTCCTCGTCGACGCGTTGCGTGATGAAGACGAGCTTCAAGAGACGACGAGCTCCCGCAGCCGGCGCGCGTACTCCTCCGGCGCCACGAGCCACGCCTCCCCGGCGCGGCGCGCGCCTGCTGCCAACCGCTCGAGCTCGTCGCGGTCGCCAAGGACCCGGACGAGCGCGTCGGCAATCGCCTCAGGCTCCGGGTCGACAAGGAGACCGTTGTCACCGTCGGTGACGAGGTCGCAGATGCCGCCGACCGCAGAGCCGATCACCGGGCGCGCGCGTAGGAACGCCTCGATCACCACCCGGCCCATGCCTTCCGACCGCGACGGCAGCACGAGGAGGCTCGCCCCATCGAGCGCGGAGGCGATTCCGGCCGTGTCGAGCCGCTCGTCCCAGGTCGCGAGGCCGTCGGCCACGAGCCGGCGAACGAGGTCGGCGCGCGTGCCCGCGCCGACGATCCGGAGACGTGCGTCGGGGACACGCCGTTGTGCCAGCCGCCAGGCCGCGACGAGGCCGTCGATGTTCTTGTAGAGCTCGAGCACGCCGACGAAGAGCGCAGCCGGCGTGGCTGGAAGTGGCGCGACCGGAGCTGCGAACGGCTCGAGGTCCATGAACGCGGGAAACTCGGCGGCAGGCTCCCGTCCGGTCGCGCGCGCGAGCCGCGTCGTGTACGGCGACACGGTGCGCACCTTCGCCGACCTCCGCACCGCCCAGCTGCCGACCGCATCGGCAACGCGCGCGAAGGCGCTTCGCGCCGACGATCCGTAGAGTCGAGCGAACGTGCGCCAGTCGCCGTGGAGCTCGACGATCACCGGCACGCCCGTGCGGGCAATCAGCGCGGCTGCGGCTTCGAACGGGCTTTGGGCGACGATCGCACCGGGTGCGAAACGCCGCGCTTCGCGACGCAGCCGGCCCGGCAGCGAAAGCCAGAAGCGCGGGCCGTCGAGCGCCGTGCGCGGCCGCAAGAGGAACGTGGCGTCGCCACCGGAGGCGTCCGGCGAGGAGGC
>Ga0157372_10002692_pt1 | contig 19214 bp, 12 predicted proteins | sample C55metaG_FD_115307 | JGI IMG/M metagenome (GOLD analysis project Ga0157372, IMG submission 115307) | Corn rhizosphere microbial communities from Kellogg Biological Station, Michigan, USA - C5-5 metaG | ecosystem: Host-associated > Plants > Roots > Rhizosphere > Soil | place: USA: Michigan... | reverse complement strand
TGTTATTAAATCCGGATAAAAAGATCGATGAGCGGCTGTTCTCTGACGGGCTGCATCCCAATGAGGAGGGATATGAGAAGCTGGGGGCGATACTGGTGAAGGACCTGAAGTAAAGCCGCTAATGTCTGTAGGCCTTCGTCGGAAGAACTTCGGTAGAGCTCCATGTATTCGCTCTCCCTTGTTCGTACCCTTCGTTCCTCGGGTACTTCGAAAGCTCCTCCTCGGTCGGAACCTTCGGTTCTGGACGAGCTTCGCTCAACAGAGGTGCGTAGCGGGTTCCTTTCAGGGGCTTTTTGAAGACGGTATGTTGTATATTTGCCGACTATGGCAAACGACACGAACAAATTCCAGGCTATCATCTCGCACTGTAAGGAATACGGCTTTATTTTCCCCAGCAGCGAGATATATGATGGGCTTAGTGCGGTGTATGACTACGGTCAGTACGGCAGTGAGCTGAAAAAGAACATCAAAGACCTTTGGTGGAAGACCATGACCCAGCTGCACGAGAACATCGTGGGCATCGACGCGGCTATTTTTATGCATCCCACCACCTGGAAAGCCAGTGGCCATGTAGACAATTTCAGCGACCCGATGATCGACAATAAGGACAGCAAAAAACGCTACCGGGTCGACCATCTTATCGAGGGCCGTATCGAGGAGCTGGAAAAAGAGGGCGATAAGGAGGGGGCGGAAAAGCTGCAGGGAGTAATGGACAAATTACTGGCTGCCAGTGATTTTGATGGACTGAAAAAACTGATCGAGGACCAGAAAATAAAGTGCGGCGTCAGCGGCACGGCCAACTGGACGGAGGTCCGTCAGTTCAACCTCATGTTCTCCACCCAATTGGGCAGCGTGTCGGAAGAAGCCAGCGAGATCTACCTTCGCCCGGAGACGGCCCAGGGCATCTTTGTCAACTTCCTTAACGTGCAGAAAACAGGCCGGATGAAGATACCTTTTGGCATCGCCCAGATAGGGAAAGCCTTCCGGAATGAGATCGTGGCCCGCCAGTTCATCTTCCGAATGCGGGAGTTCGAGCAGATGGAGATGCAGTTCTTTATCCGTCCCGGCACACAGAAGGAGTGGTATGAATTCTGGAAAGAGCAGCGGATGAAATGGCATCTGAGCCTGGGCATCCCCAGGGAGAAGTACAGATTCCATGACCATGTCAAGCTGGCGCACTATGCGGATGCGGCCTGTGACATCGAATATGATTTCCCCATCGGCTTTAAAGAAGTCGAGGGCATCCATTCCCGGACGGACTTCGACCTGAAAAATCACCAGGAGTACAGCAGGAAAAAAATACAGTATTTCGACCCGGAGATCAACCAGAACTATATTCCCTATGTGATCGAGACCTCCATCGGCCTGGACCGTACCTGTCTGATGGTGCTTAGCGAGGCCTATGTGGAAGAAGACCTCAGCACTCCTGAAAAGCAGGATAGCCGGGTGGTATTGAAATTCCCTCCCAAGCTGGCCCCTATCAAACTGGCCGTCCTGCCGCTGACCAAGAAGGACGGACTTCCGGAGATAGCCCGGGAGATCATGGATACCTGCAAGCCTCAATTCCGGTGTTTTTATGAGGAGAAAGACACTATAGGGAAACGTTACCGTCGTATGGATGCCATCGGTACTCCTTTTTGCGTCACCATTGACCACCAGACCAAGGAAGACAGGACGGTGACGCTTCGCCATCGGGATAGCATGCAGCAGGAGCGGGCGCCCATAGCTGAAATCCCGGCGATTGTGAACAGGCTCATCGGAGGTTAATTTGTGACGGTGGAAAATTCTAATTATTCTAAGTTTATGGATTTATTGCGTTTGTGTTAATTTCTCACTATATTTGACACGGATGGCACGACAGTCGTGCGTATCCCTATCCCTTGAAAATCCTGCGCTAGAATCCCCTTTGAACAGCCTATCCCTCGTCGTTTTAGAAAACCTTAAATTATTTTAAGATGTCGTTTACACTTGAACTAATTGTTAATCCCGTAATCCTACTTATAGCAGCGATCAGTGGAGGGCTAATAGGTTTCGTTATCGGCAGATTAAGGCTGGCCGGGAGCCGTGCCAAGGTGGAGGAGCTGGAAAGAGAGATGATGAACAGCCATGCTGAAATCCTCGAATTGCAAAAGTCATACGTCCAGCTGGAAAATCAACTACAACAGCATTCTATCCCTGTTATCCCCATGAAGCTCAGCGGAAAGGACAACAATTCCAAAGAGAATGTCCGGAAAGCGGGCGGCCCGGAAAAGTAACCTGGCAGACAGCCAGATATCCTATAGCGGGACAAGATCCGGGTAGGGAACGCTAACCGTATAGCTCCTGGTGAATGGACTTCCGGTCGTATCCCAGGGCCTGGATACGCTGTTTGGCTTCGTCGATCATATTTTTCCATCCGCATAAAAAGAAAGAAGCTTCCTGTAGCGAGCCGGTGTTTTCCTTGTGCTGCCGGCAGATCTCTTCGTACACGCCATGGACATATCCCGTGCGGATAAGACGGTCATTCGACACCTCTCTCGAATAGGTAGGAATATAATGAAAGCTGGGTATCTGCCCGGCAAGGGCCTTTAATTCAGGACCATAAAGACAATCGCCGAAATGACGGCATCCGAAGATGAGATAAATGTCCTTATGGGGTATGTTCTTGTTAAGGATATGATGCGCCATGCTGCGGAAGGGGGCTATGCCCGTACCGGTACAGATAAAATACAGGTCTTTTTCAATGGGTTCGGGCAGGGTAAATATTCCCTGGGGACCTCGGAGTATCAGCTCGCTGCCTACTTTCACCTCCTTGAATAAATAGTTGGTGCCTGCTCCATCTTCCAGCAGTACGATCACCAGCTCGATGGTGTTGGTGCCATCGGGCCAGGATGCGATGGAATAGCTGCGTATGCGTTTGTTGATCTTTTCGTGTATGGGCAGGTCCAGGGTAACGAACTGCCCGGGCTTGAAATCAAAAGATGTCATGGATGGGATCTCGATCCAGAATCGTCTGGTCTGCGCTGTTTCATTCTCGATGCGGGTGACTATACCGGTCTGCCAAGGTTGAGGCATGAGATAAATTTTTTAATGTGACGAACCGCCTTTCGGCGGTTCGTCCGCATCGTTCAGCAGGCAATCGTTACTACTAATATATAATTTTTTTTGTCAGCGCCATTTATTTTTTCACGAGGATCTTCTGTATGTAGGTGGTATTGCCATGTACGATCTTAAGCACATACATTCCGGATGACAGGTAGCCAGCATTGACGGTATTGTTAAAGGACCCTATGAAGTTGGGATAATCCATTTGATATACTTTCTGTCCCAGGCTGTTCAACAGCAGGACGCTGGTATTGTCCCGTGTCGTCATATTGAATTGCAGCTGGAAGACGCCGTTATTCGGATTGGGAGAGACCTTTAATCCAATGGGCGATCCATTTACATCATTGGTCCCGGTGGACAGGAAGAGGATCGAGTTGGAAGGCAGCGCGCATCCGGTGACGGCGTCGTTGACAATGGTCTTGTAGTTGCCGGAGTAAATGGCGGTATCTGTATTGCCGGTGGCGCCTGTTATCAGCGTGTCGCCACGATACCATTGATTATTGTCCGCAAAGCTGCTGGTGAAGACATTGCCGTTGAGGGTAATCACGGGCGCGGGTTCGGTGGTGGCCACCACGGCTGTGCGACCGGCGCCAGGGCAGCCTGTCAGCTGGACATTGATGTCATAGAAGGGGAACCAGAATCGTCTGTAGGTGGCGGTGTCAGATGAGCCATCGCTGAGGTTGTTGCTGTTGACGGATATCACTCCCGGTATGCTAATGGGATAAGGTACGGAGTTCTTGTTACCGACATTGATGAATGCGCTGGTACTGTCGGAACAGTCCATAATGATGATATAGTCACCGGGGCTGGGTATAGGTATATTCAGATTGAAGAGACCGCCTGCGTCGGTGTTATCGCCTGCTGCGACATTGATCTGGCGGCTGGTGTCGGGCACCGGCTTCGTCGCATATACGTCGATGGATGTAGTGTACAGGGGAGTATAGGTAAAGCCTGTGCCGCTGACGGAGCCGAGCGTGGCCAGGGTCAGCTTTATCTGTCCATTGTGGGCGATATACATTCTGGCGCTGCTGATGGTCAGCGGAACTCCCGTGGTGATATTGATATAGTTGCCGCCCAGTCTGAAATAAGCGCCTGCTCCATTGGAGTAAGCAGCCAACTTATTGGGTGGGCCCAGCCTGGTCTTCAGATCATTGAGTCCCAGATAATAGGTGTTATTGGATGGGATGACGGTGGTGCTGGTATTGTTGCCGGCGGCAATGGGAGTAGTGGCGGTGGCGCTGGTATACCACAGGGCCTGGTCGACGCTGCTGGCATTGGACCTGAGCTGTACGGTGCTGCTGTTGGCGCCGCAGATGGTGGCGTTACCGCTGGCAGTGCCGGCGGCGCTGCTGATGGCAATGGTGGTGGTGTTCTGGTTATTGCCTGTATTCGGGTCGCTGCCGAGAGAAGTCTGGCTGATAAAGTTATAGCTTGCGCCGGCTACTGTGGGGAAGGTGGTGTTGTAGGTGAAGACAACGTCACTCTTAGCGGGGATTGTATCGGTGCAGGTGGCGGTGAGAGTGGCCACGGTGTTGTTGCTGGCATCCTTGACGACGGTGGTGACGGGTACGCTGCTCAAATTGGTCGTCCCGAAGTTGCGGATGCGGATGCTGACTATCTGCGAGTCGCTGGCACAGCCGGAAGGCGTGGGTGATACCAGTGCGGTGACGCCTACATCGGTGGAAGGTGCGGTGAACAGCACGCGGTAGTCCTGGGTCTCGCCGCTGGTGTACGTGCCGCAGGCGGCGGGGATGGCTACGGAGGCGGCATCCTGGACTACTATGCGCATACGAGTGTAAGTGCCTGTCTTGACGGTGGCGGGTACGGCGATGGAGCCGGTGAAGATGGCGGGTGTACCGCTGCTGTTGAGCAGGGTGGCATTTTGAGCAACCAGCTCGCTGCCGCTAAAGGTCCCGTCATTGTTGAAGTCGATGTATACGGCGATGTTGGCGGTAGCGTTGGTGCTGCAGTTCATATAGCTGACGCTGATCGTGGAACTCTGTCCGATGGGCAGTCTTGCGGCGGCCTTGTCGCTGTAGTCGATATAGGTATTGCAGTCGGCGGTGGAATTATTCAAGTTGGCAAGCGTCACATTGCTGATGGACGTGCCGCGGCTGGAGCCATTGGAAGTGCAATAGCTGGTTCCGCCCCCACCGCTGATGAGGAGGGAATAGGCCTGCGAGCCGGAGGGGGCGCCTTGGACAAGGTTCCCTTTATGCGAAATCCTGATCTTGTAGCTCCTGCCGGGGATGAGGCTGTCGACCTGTACTTTCTCCACGTTGTCCCGGATATTGTCGCCCCTGGCGGCGGCGGCGGAAGGATTTGCCGGATTTAAGATCCATGGCTGATAAGTGGCGCCGGTGAACACATCCGTAATACGAAGGTCAAGATCATTGACGAGCTTGATGCCTGTGTCATGGAAGTTGGTGGTATTGTTGATGATAGCCTCAGAGACGGGGACAGCGGGAACGTCCGTCCAGCAGATAGTGGCGGTGACGGGTGTCGTGCCGGAGGCGACGATGATGACGCTGTCTGCGTCATGGGTTGTGTTGACAAGCTGGTTCTCCCTTATCTGCTGATCTCTTGTGGCAGAATTGTCGGAGGTGATCACGGAGGCGGCTCTTTGCATATTGATCACACCCCAGCCAAACTGGTAGTCAGGACCCGGATTAGCCCCTGCCTCGTCGGCGGTGTGGATGAGCAGTCCTTTCAGGGTGGCGGAACGCATAAAGGCGCCGGCGTGCAGTTTGGAATAATATTCCTGTAGCAGGAAGGCGGAGCCGGCCGATGCCGGAGTCGCCATGGAGGTGCCGCTGAAGACGCCATAGGCATTGTCGGCGGTGCTGATGCTGGAGAGTACATTCAATCCATCCGCAACGAGGTCGGGTTTGATACGTCCGTCGCCGGTGGGTCCCCAGCTGCTGAAGTCGGTCATTGCGGCATCCGAGGGCTGCGAATACCCGCCAGGTATAGGACCGATGGCGCCGATGGTAAGAATATTCTTGGCGCAGCCATAGGTGGCGATAATACCATAGCCGTTGTTGCTGCTGAGGTTTGCGGGTCTGTTGCCGGCATTGGACATCACGTTGCTGGAGTTGTACCGCCAGTAAGTCTGACCGACAGGTGGGCCATTTTCGGACCTGTTGTTACCGGCGGCCTTGGCTATCAGGTAGTTTGGGGCATAGTAGGCGATGGAGTCCCATACCCTGGTGTCGTCGTCATAATATCCGAACTTGTAGTCGGATGTGTCGGTGGACCTGCCCCAGAATTCCCACCGGCTCTGCCCGCTGTTGTAGTACCAGCCGGCGATGACAGCATAGGAGTGGTTGGAGACGAGGAGGCCATTTTGGGCGGCGTTGTACATCTCGGACTGGTCGGCGTCAAAATCGTATGCTTTCAGCTGGGCGCCATAGGACATGCCTTTGACGACGGGGTTGACGCCTGCCGCGATCATCGTGCCGGCCACATGGGTGGAGTGGTCGCTAAGGTTTGTAGCTCCATCGACCTGGGTGGTCCTGCCGGTGAGCTCTACGTGTGTGGTTCGTACCCTCCCTTCGTCCCAGAGGCCCAGTCTCCCGGCCATATTGCTGCTGGAGCCGCTGAGGTTGAGGCCCGTGCTGCCGCCGGCCCATAGGGTATTGGTTTGGATGGTGGCGGCAGATATAATGTTGTCGGTGGTGGTGATATAGATGGGTTGTCCTGTTACATTGACGCCCCGGAGATAGGCCAGGCGTCCTTGTTTATTTTTAATGGTCAGGGGCCATCCCTTTTTTTCGGCGAGAGAGAGGACGAGGCGACGCATGTCGGCCTCCTGGGCTGCTTTCAGCTGGCTGGCTCGTTGCAGGACGGCCCTGTCGGTAGTCACCTGGGCTTGGGTAAAATGGACGGAAAAAAGGAGTGTGGATACCAGGATTAAAGAGGCAGCCCTGCTTTTAGTCATAAGGATTGTTTAAAATCGTCGTTAAAATTAGTGTTTTTATTGGCTTTTAAAGGCTTTAAATCTTAACTTACCCAGAACCGTTTTTATTATCTGAGATGTTGAAATTCATGTTAATAGCTAGTGCTTTGCTGGCCGGCCCCATCCTTCGGGGTGAAAGCCAGGGGCCATCGCCCGGTGATACGACCTGTCCGGGGAATCAGGGTATAAAGGGGGTAGTACGGATGGTGTCGGGTAACCAGATGCCTGCGCCGGGGGTTAAAAGGGTGCCTTTGCCATCCGTCAAGGCCCGGGTCTATGTCTTCGAGCTGACGAACATATCACAAGTGGTACAGAAGGGCTCTTCTCCTTATTATTCAGCCGTGCATACCCGGCTGGTCACGGTGGCGGATACGGATAGTACAGGTCATTTCTGCGTATGTCTGCCGGAAGGCCGTTATTCCCTTTTTACCCGGAGGGATGAATGGTATTTTGCCTCCCGTCGGGATGTCGATAACAATCTCGCACCAGCGGAGGTAAGCAAGGGAAAGATGACGCAAGTTGAATGCCACATTGAAGGCAGCCGGCCACCTGTGTACTAAGAACCCCGGAAACGATCCATCCCGAGGTATGGCCATCATCTTACCACTAATATTTTATCCGTGTATGCATCCTTGCCTACCTGTATTTTCAGCATATAGATGCCTGCCGCCAGGGCCGGATCGTTGACAGGGTAGCTGTAGACGCCCGCCGTATTGCCCAGGTACTGGTGATATACCTGCTGACCCAGCACGTTATAAAGGAAGAGGTCGACATTGCCGGCCTTGCCGGTGATGAAATTGACCTCGAATGATCCTTTGCTGGGGTTCGGGTGGGTCGACAGGTAAATAGCGCCTTTGCCTTGATTGTAGCTGATGGCATTGGAGGTCTGAGAGCATCCGAATGCATCCGTGGCGACGACGGTATAGACCCCCGTAACGCCCACCGTGTCCGTCTGTGCCGTATGGCCTTTCAGCAGGGAGTCGTTTATGTACCATTGATATTGTGCGGCCTGTGTGCTCGTCAGTATATTACCATTGATCGAGATGACGGGGGCAGCGCTGGCGGATGCCACGATTGCTGTCCTGGCGCTGGGGCAGCCCGCTGTCCTGACCAGCATGTCATAGAAAAAGTAATAGTACTGCTGGTACAGGCTGGAATTGGTGGTAGAGAGGGCGCTGTTGCCTGTAATGGAGAAAATACCAGGTAAGGTGAATGGATAAGGCTGGGAGGTGATGCCGTTGTTCCTGAAGAGAGAGGCGTTGCCATCGCTGACTACGATGATGCTGTGCTTGCCGGCGGTGGGGACGGACAGACCCAGATGGAAGATGGCCCCTGTGTCGGATGTTGGATTGCCGGTGACGCTGCCCGCCTGCGGGTTGGGGTTCGTCGCATAGGCGTCGATGGTAGTGGAAGAAATGGCGGTATAGGAATAGCTGCCGGATGCGGTATCCAGGTTGGTGATATCCGCCACGATAAACGTGATCTTGCCAGGATAGCCGATGTAAAGACGGGCATTTTCGATGGTAACGGGCACGTCGTTGGTGAAGTTTACAAAATTGCCCGAAAAAACATTATAGCCGCCGCCGGCATATGCCTCTTTGGTCGATGGTCCTACTTTGCCGGAGCCATCGAGCTGCAGGTAATAGGTTTTATTGGAAGGGATAACGGTGGTGGAGGTATCCGTCCCGGTGGCGATTGGCGTGGCAGCGCTGGCGTTGTCGTACCAGAAAGCTATGTCGCTGGCGCCGGCAGTGGCTTTGAGGTAGGCTTTGTCCGTGCCGCAGATCCCGGCCTGGCCAGTGGCGCCGGTAGCGGCGTTGACACTGATAGTAGCGGTAGCGGTGTCGTCGCTGTGGAGCTGATCGGTGGCCAGCGTGGTGTAGCTCCTGACCGTATAGGTCTTGCCCGGGAGCATATTAAATCCTGATTGATAGGTATAGGTGACGCTGCCGGCGGCGGGAATGGTTCCGGGGTAGACGGCGTTCAGGGTGACGACAGCGCTGCCATCCGCGCTGATGACGGTGGTAACGCCTACCTGAGTTTGGTCTGCCGATCCAAAATTCTTTATCGTTATGGTGACCAGCTGTGAATCCGCTGGACAAACATTTCCTGCCGGCGCCACGATGGTGGTGACACCGGTGTTATCGGTGGGTGCGGCGAACTTCACTGTATAATCCTCTGTTTCGCCGGCGGTGTAGGAGCCGCAGGCATGCACGGCTGCGGTATCCGTTGTCTCCTGGGCTACGATACGCATGATCCCATAAGAGCCGGGCGTCAGGGAAGAAGAGGCTGTAATGGTTCCGGACCAGGTGACGGCTCCGCCGCTGAGCACATCGCTGACGGCTGCCAGCTCGTCCGCGCCAAAGATCCCGTCGTGGTTGTAATCAATGAATATTTTTATAACGCGGGCGTTGGCGCCGGCGTCACAGCTGCCGAGTGTAACGCTGATGGGTATTTGCTGACCGGGCTGGATGCCTGTGCTGAGGTTGGTATAGTCCCTGTAGGTGGTGCATCCGGAAGCCGTGGTGTTTTGGATGTCCCCGAAGCTGACCTTGTCGATGCGTGTACCGGTGGAGCTGGTGGGAGCGGAGGTGCAATAGGATGTTCCGCCGATGCCGCTGAGAAGGAGTGAGTATGCCTGGGAACCGCGGGCCAGGGTTCCTTTATGGGAGACCTTGATGGTATAGGTATGGCCGGGGATCACATTCTTTATAACGATCTTTTCGACATTGTTGATCGCATCATCGCCTGTGGTGGCGGCATTCCAGGGATGGGAGGGGTCCAGCACATAGGGATACCAGGTATTGGAGCCGTCGGTAATGCGGAGGTCCAGGTCATTGATCAGCTTTTTGGAGGTGTTATTCAGCAGATTGGTGGTGCTGACGGAGCCGGGAGGGTCAGTCCACGAAATGGTAGCTACCAACGGGCCATTCCCCGAGGCGACGACATCAATGGTATAGCTGTCTGCGGTAGAGCTGGTCAGCGTATTTTCATATATGGCCTGGTCCCTTTTTTTCGATGTATCGGAGGTGATGACGCCGGCGGCCTTCTGTATATCGACCAGTCCCCATCCGTATGTGTAATCGGGCCCATCTGCCGTTCCGGCCTCATCGGCGGTGTGGATGACAAGGCCTTTAAGGGTAGCGGAGCGCATAAAGCTGCCGCTATGGAGTTTAGAGTAATATTCCTGTAGCAGCAGCAGCGAGCCCGTGACGGAAGGCGTAGCCATGGAGGTTCCGCTGTAGGTGTCGTAGGCCGTGTTGGAGGTTCCGATGCAGGAGAGGACGTTGACTCCGTTGGCAACCACATCCGGCTTGATGCGCCCATCATCGGTGGGTCCCCAGCTGCTGAAGTCGGACATGACGACGTCGGAGGGGCTGGAATATCCGCCTGGAATGGGGTTGACGGCTCCGACAGTGAGAATATCCTTGGCGCCGGCGCTGGTGGCGATGCAGTCATAGGCGTCATTGCTGCTGATGCCGGAAGGCCGGGAGCCTGCGTAAGACATTATTCCACTGCTGTTGTATCTGTAGTAGGGCTGGCCCACAGCGGGGCCCGCCTCACCCCTGTTGTTCCCCGCTGCCTTCAGGATGAGGTAGTCGGGGGCGTTGTAGGCGATGGAGTCCCACATTTGGGAGTCGGAGTCATAGTAGCCGAACTTATAGTCGGCGGTATCGCCCGGGTCGCCATAGAATTCCCAGTGTCCGTTGTCGCTGTTATAATTCCAGCCCGCGACCACGCCATAGGAGTGATTGGATACCAGCAGCTGCGAGGCGGCGGCGAGCATTTCCGAATTGTCGTTATTCCAGTCATAGGCAAGCAGCTGCTGCTGGCCGAAGGCCATGCCTTTGGCCAGCGGGTTCACTCCCGAGGCGATCATGGTGCCTGCTACGTGAGTGGAATGGTCGCTGATGCCGGATGCATTGTCCTGCTGAGTGACCCGGCCTGTCAGCTCAACATGGGTGGGACGAGGCCTGGCCTCATCCCAGATGGCTATTTTGCCTTTGACGGTAGTGGACGAGCCATTGAGACTGAGTCCGGTGCTGCCTCCCGGCCAAAGCTGACTTGTCCGGATGGTGGCGGCAGAGATGATGTTATCCAGCGTAGTGATGTATATGGGAATTCCCTGGTCGTCGACATCTCTCAATATGGCGATGCGTCCTTTTTTGCCCCGCAGGGAGGTAGGCCATCCTTTCTGGCGGGCGAGGGTCTGCAGCTGGTTGTATCTGGCTGATTCTTTTTGTGCGGTGGCCTGGCTGGCCTTTTGCAGGACGCCGGTATTTGTCTTTACCTGCGCGCTGGCGGGAGTGGTTGCGAATAGGGACAATAAAAGGCTGACTAGTAAAAATCTACTAATGTTCATGGGTTCTCGACTTGGCTGTAGAAATTATTTATCGTTCGTACCGGGCTTTCGGGGCCGACGGAGCCGGTTCGTTTAGATAGATACGACCTGAGGCGTGACGCGGTTGCTTCTATATCTTTTTGTATCTTTGCAGCCGGAATGAACAGTGAGGTTTTAACAGGGGCTTTTATCCATTCTCCCCGCCTTTTTCAGCTGGCGGACAGGCTTGTATTGTCCCAGCCCCAGCGGATACATTGCCAAAATCTTCAGGGTAGCGCGCCTGCCTTTCTGCTAAATGCTGTTTTTCAACATGAGATGACCAGTCAGCTGAACCACCTGGTGGTCTGCGAAGATGCAGAGTCGGCGGCCTATCTCCACAATACATTGGAAAACCTTACGGGCGCCCTGGATCTCTTTTATTTCCCTTCCTCCTTTAAGAATAAGAAGAACTATCGTCTGCTGAACAGCAGCCATGTCATGCTGCGTACGGAGGCCTTAACAAGATTGTCGGCCGCCATGCGGAACCCCAATGCGGCGACGGGCAGTCATAAAAAGCTCATCGTTACCTATCCGGAGGCTTTGTTCGAGAAGGTGGTGCGGCCGGACGCCCTTTCGGGCAATATCATTTCTATCAAGGCGGGCGATACGCTGGACCTGAATGGGATGATGGAGCAATTCGTGGAGAAGGGGTTTGAAAGGACGGACTTTGTGTACGAACCCGGCCAGTTCGCCCTTAGGGGAGGGATATTGGATATCTATTCCTTTGGGAATGAAAAGCCCTATCGGGTGGAGCTCTTTGGCAATGACGTGGATTCGATACGCATATTCGACCCTGAAACGCAGCTGAGCGAGCGCAAGCTGTTGCAGGTGAACATCATCCCCAATGTAGACACAAGGGTACAAACTGGGGAAAAGATATCCCTTCTGGATTTTCTTCCAGAGAATATGGTGATCTGGATGCAGGACTGGGCGTTCACCCGCGAGCGGCTGGTCATCCAGGAAGAGGACCTGGATCTTTTCCTGCAGCATATGGCGGAGGAGCGGGAGCGGATGGCGGCACAAGCAGCGGCGGCAGGTTCTGCGCACAAAGGCAGGGCGGCGGCCTTGCGTGAGATTGGCCGGGAAGAGGATGACAAGCTGGAGAAGAGGGACATCAGCCGGGATGAGTTTGTGACGGCGGAAGAGGTGAGCAGGCAGATCAGACGATATCATGTGGTGGAGTACGGGCCTTCGGCATCGGGGGATATAGATGGGGAGGCCGGGTCAGCGGGGAAACCTGATGGGGGGACTCCTTTTGTCATCGAGTTCCACACCCGTCCGCAGCCGGCATTCAATCGTCAGTTCGACCTGTTGATAAAGGACCTGAAATCCTGGGAAAGCAAGAAATACACGCTGTATCTGTTCGCGGAGAATCCCCGGCAGCTCGAGCGGCTGCATACCATTTTTGAAGATCTGCATGCGGCCATTCCTTTTACGCCCGTACCGCTGTCCATTCACGAGGGATTTATCGACGAGGACCTGAAGGTAGTATGTTATACGGACCATCAGCTGTTCCAGCGATACCACAAGTACAAGGTCAAACAGGCTTATAACAAGAACAAGGCTATTACGCTGCGTACCCTGCGGGAGCTGCAGCCGGGGGATTATGTGACGCATATCGACCATGGGGTGGGAGTATACAGCGGATTGCAAAAGATAGAGGCTAATGGCCGGCTGCAGGAGGCTGTCCGCATCATTTATAAGGACAGCGATATCCTTTATGTGAACATCAACTCCCTGCATAAGATCTCCAAGTACACGGGCAAGGATGGGACGGTGCCGAGGGTGAATAAATTAGGCAGCGATGTATGGCAGAAGCTGAAGGAAAAGACGAAGTCGAAGGTGAAGGAGATAGCCTTCGATCTGATCAAATTATATGCGCAGCGCAAGGCGCAGCAGGGTTTCCCTCACTCTCCGGACAACTATATGCAGACGGAGCTGGAGGCTTCCTTTATCTATGAGGATACGCCTGATCAGAGCAAAGCGACGGCGGATGTGAAAAAGGATATGGAGTCCTCATCGCCCATGGACCGGCTGGTCTGCGGGGATGTTGGGTTCGGAAAGACGGAGGTTGCAGTCCGGTCCGCCTTCAAGACCTGCTGCGACGGCAAGCAGGCGGCGGTGCTGGTGCCGACGACGATACTGGCCTTTCAGCATTATAAGACCTTTAGCGAGCGGCTGAAGGATTTCCCCGTGAAGGTGGATTATGTCAACCGCTTCAAATCGTCGAAGGAGAAAAAGGAGACGTTAAAGAAGCTGGAGGAAGGCAAGATCGACATTATCATCGGTACGCATGCTCTGTTAAGCAAGGATGTAAAGTTCAAGGACCTGGGGCTATTGGTGATCGACGAGGAGCAGAAATTTGGAGTGGCGCATAAGGAGAAGATCAAGACCCTGCGGACGCATGTGGATTGCCTAACGCTGACGGCTACGCCTATTCCCCGGACGCTGCAGTTCAGCCTGATGGGAGCCCGTGACCTGAGCATTATCAATACGCCTCCACCCAACCGGCAGCCGATACAGACGGAGCTGCATGCCTTTAACGAGGATTTTATACGGGATGCCGTCTATTACGAGACGGAGCGGGGGGGCCAAGTCTTCTTTATCTACAACAGGGTGCAGGGGCTGGCGGAGATGTCGGCTCTCATCCAGGGGTTATGTCCGGACCTGAGTATCGGCTATGCGCATGGGCAGATGGAGGGACACGAGCTGGAGGAAAGGATACTGGACTTTATCGACAAGAAATACGATGTTCTGGTGTGTACGAATATCGTGGAGAGCGGAGTGGATATTCCCAATGTAAATACCATTATCGTCAACAACGCGCATCATTTTGGACTTAGCGACCTGCATCAGCTGCGTGGGCGTGTGGGACGAAGCAATAAGAAGGCCTTTTGTTATTTATTGGCGCCTTCGCTGGCGACGTTGCCCGATGATTCGCGCAAGCGACTGCAGACGTTGGAGCAGCATAGTGATCTGGGCAGCGGTTTTCAGATAGCTATGCGTGACCTGGATATACGTGGGGCGGGCAATTTATTAGGTGGGGAGCAGAGCGGATTTATGGCGGATATTGGGTTTGAGACATACCAGAAGATACTGGAGGAGGCGATCAAGGAGCTGAAGCGAACGGAATTTAAAGAGTTGTTCAAGGAGGAGATATCCAAGGCGGACGATTACGTTCAGGATTGTACGATCGATACGGACCTGGAGATATTGATACCGGACGGCTATGTAGAGAGTATCACGGAGAGGTTGTCGCTGTACACGCGGCTGGACAACTGTGACAGTGAAGAGGAGCTGCAGGAGTTCCATAAAGAGCTGATGGATAGGTTTGGTCCCGTGCCGCCACAGGTGGAAGACCTGTTCGATACCGTGCGTATACGTAAGCTGGCGGTAGGGCTGGGATTCGAGAAGCTGATTCTGAAGGATGACAGTATGCGCTGCTATTTTATCAACAGGCCGGACTCGCCTTATTTCGAATCGGATGTCTTCAAGCGGGTGCTGGAATACATTCAAAAGCATACCAATAAGGCGCGGCTCAAACAGGCGGGCAAGCATTTCCTCCTGGTAGTGGACGATATGCGTACCATGAGGGACTTATTGCAGTTCCTGCAGCGGATGAGCGGCTTCGTATTTGAACGGGCCGCAACGGCCAGGGTGACGGCTGGTTAATTTAAGGACGGCTGGCCTTTAGAGACGGGAAATTCGGTACATTAGGTAAAAATTATCCCATGAACGAAGAACGTCTGCTGGCCCTTCTTTCGCATATACTGGCCATTGTCCCGGGCATTGGCATCCTGGGGCCGCTGGTGATCTACCTGGTAAAAAAGAACGAATCGCCCTTTGTAAGGGACAACGCGCTGGAATCCCTTAATTTCCAGTTGACAATCATTTTGTTATACATCCTTGCCGGGATACTTGTACTTGCGCTGATTGGGATATTCCTTTTCTGGGTAATAGGGATCATGAATGCGGTACTGGTGATTGTGGCTACTGTCCGTGCTTCGGAGGGGCAGGTATACCGGTATCCCGTCAGCCTCCGGCTGGTAAAATAGCGGTGAGCCATTAGCTATAAGCGGTGGGCGGTTGTCTATAGGGCTTTCTCCATTATATAATGTGGAATAGTGACCTCGGTGAATTCTTCTCCGCTGGTGGTATAGCCGAGCTTTTCATAAAATCCCCGGGCTGACGTACGGGCATGCATACACAGTTTCTTATAGCCGAGGTCGCGGGCAATATTTTCTGCAAAGATCATGAGGGCTCTGCCTATCCCTTTGCCTTGCATATTGTTGGGGACGGCCATCTGGCGCAGCCGCATGGTGTGCTGGTCCTGTCTTGTCAGCAGGCAGCAGCCCAGGAGCCTGTCGTCTTCGAAGGCGCCCATGAGCACGTCTTCTTTTTCCTTCTCCAGCTCCGCGGGATCAAACGACAAGCCCAGTGGTTTACGCAGGATGTCCATGCGTAAATTCACCATTTGCTGGTACTCTTTCGTTCCGTGGTCGATGATCCTAAGTGCCATGCTGTTTAATTATATAATTTGTAGCACAGGGTATGGTTAACGCCGAAATATATCCCATCCCCTGTGCATGGGCTAATGATGGGCCTTCGGCCAACGGACCTGTGGTCCGTTTAGAGAGGGAGGCCGAAGTTATTTAAAAATGTCCGAAAAACAGCCTTTTAGGCAATATAGTCCGTTTTCTGGAAAAATCTAACGTCTGACGAACCAGGGGGTATTAATGTCTGGGAACCTGGGGTTCGTAATGTCAAGGTCTGATGCCTGACGAACCAGGGGGTAATGTCTAACGAACCTGGGGTTTGTGGGGGATTTTGGGATAAAATTAAAAAATGCCCGGTTTATTGTGTTTTCTATTAAAAACTTACATTTGCAGCCGTATAACTAAATCTTACAAAAATGTCAGACATCGCTACAAGGGTTAAAAAGATCATCGTTGATAAACTAGGCGTTGAAGAAGCAGAGGTTACAAATGAAGCTTCTTTTACTAATGATCTGGGTGCAGACTCTCTGGACACCGTTGAACTCATCATGGAATTCGAGAAGGAATTCAATATTTCCATTCCGGACGAACAGGCCGAAACTATCACTACGGTTGGTCAGGCCATCTCCTACCTGGAAGAACACGCAAAATAAGAGGACTCTCGGTCAGCAATAAACACTTTACATCCGCCTTTTCGAGCAATCTGTGGCTTAGAAGGCGGATTTATCCTTAAACCAAGAGCTGCTGGAAGCGGCGAGAAGGACAGACATTAACCAAACTCCGGGAAAAGCCAATATGCATTTGAAAAGAGTTGTTGTTACGGGTATCGGCGCCCTGACGCCGTTGGGCAATAATTTAAACGATTACTGGAAGGGGCTTCTGGGCGGTGTTTCCGGCGCCGACCTTATTACCTTATTTGACGCCTCGAAGTTCAAAACTAAATTTGCCTGCGAGCTGAAGGGTTTTGATCCTCTGCAACATCTTGATAAAAAGGAGGCGCGCAAGCTGGATCGCTATACGCAGATTGCGCTGGTGGCCTCTGACGAGGCGGTGAAAGATGCCGCCATTGACAAGGAGGCTATGAACCCGGATCGGATAGGCGTTGTTTTTGCCAGCGGTATTGGCGGGTTGATCACGTTCCAGGAGGAGGTGATCAATTTTGCAAAGGGGGACGGTACTCCCCGGTTCAATCCTTTCTTTATTCCCAAGATGATCCTGGATATTGCTGCGGGTCATATTTCAATGCGGCATGGTTTTCGCGGCCCCAATTTCGCTGTGACCAGTGCCTGCGCCTCTTCTACCAATGCCATCATGGAGGCCTACAATCTGATACGGCTGGGTATGGCTGATATCATCGTGAGCGGCGGTTCGGAAGCCGTTGTAAGCGAAGCGGGCGTAGGTGGTTTTAACGCCATGAAAGCGCTCAGTGAGCGCAATGACGATCCAAAGACGGCCAGCCGGCCTTATGACAAGGATCGGGATGGGTTTGTGATGGGTGAGGCAGCGGGTGTATTGATATTGGAAGAGCTGGAGCATGCCAAGGCACGTGGGGCCAAGATCTACTGTGAGATAGCCGGTTGTGGCGCCACAGCGGACGCTTACCATATGACGGCACCCCATCCGGAGGGGTTGGGCGCTAAAAATGTGATGTTTGCTGCATTGAAGGATGCCGGAATGCAACCGGCGGACATCGACTATATCAACACGCATGGCACTTCCACTCCTCTGGGTGATGTGGCTGAGGTAAAGGCGATTGTGGACGTATTTGGCGAGCGGGCTTATGGGGTGAATATCAGCTCGACCAAGTCTATGACGGGCCATTGCCTGGGAGCTGCGGGTGTGATCGAGGCGATAGCGTGTATGATGAGTGTGGTGCATGACCAGATACCTCCGACCATCAACCATTTTACAGACGACCCGGAACTGGATCCCCGGCTTAACTTCACTTACTGGAAACCACAACAAAAGACTGTCCGTGCGGCCCTTAGCAATACATTCGGCTTTGGAGGCCACAATGCCTGTGTTATTGTCAAGAAATACCAGGCGTAGATACTTACGATGAGCTCCGGCTCGTTTTGAGGAGGGGACAGGAGATTCGGGCTGAAAGACGCTTTTTTGCAGAGGATATTCTGCCGGAGCGGCTTTTAGTTTATTTTTTAGCGATGAAAAAAAATTGTAGCTTGTTAGTGTGGGAATCCTCGAACGTATCATAAAGAGCGACGCCGCGGACAATTCGTTCAAAAAACAGCTTCGTAATGTGCTGGGTTTCACTCCCGGCAAGGCGGTATTATATAAGACTGCCCTTACCCATCGCAGCGTAAAGGATGGGGCGGATGAGAATAATGAGCGGCTGGAATATCTGGGGGATGCTATTTTGAGCGCCATCATAGCCGACTTCCTTTTTAAAAAATACCCGTATAAAGAAGAGGGTTTCCTGACGGAAATGCGTAGTAAGATGGTGAATCGCAACCAGCTGAACGATATTGCCATCAAGATGGGTCTGAAAAAGATCAGCAATTTCAATAAGTTCGACAGCAGTCTGAAGATGAGCCAGATCTTTGGCAATACCCTGGAGGCTATCGTGGGGGCCATCTATCTGGACAAGGGTTTTGATAAGACGCGTCAATGGACGTTGGAGCGGATCATACAGCCTTATCTGTTTTTGGACGATCTGGAGAATCTGGAGATCAATCATAAGAACAAGCTGTATGGCTGGGCCAATAAGAATGGGAAGGCCCTTGAGTTCGAGACGCTGGATGAAAGACTGGAAGGGGGGCGGCGTCTTTTTACGGTGGGGGCTGTGGTGGATGGGGAACTGATAGCGCAGGGCAAGGCCTATAATAAGAAAGATGCCAGCCAGATTGCGGCGCAGCTGGCGCTGGATAAGCTGGGACTGACCCGGGATGCGGAGGAGGCTTAACCGGTGGGGCTAAAGTTCTTCCACACCTACCGCCATCTCCGGCCAATAGCGGTTGGGCGTCTTGGCATACAGGATCTTAAGCAGTCGTTGTTGGAGCGCAGGGCGGACCGCCAGCAGTTGACCCATGATACGTCCAATGACGCGGGCGCTGACCAAAGGCATGTAATCTGTATCAGTAGTTGAGTAGATATCGGGTACATCACTGAATTCAACAAAGATTTTGTCCGTTTCCAGATCAAAATAGACCCGGATGATATGCTCGATATCGGTAATATCTTTCGTGCGTGAAGGGTCGTCGTCGTTTGCAAACAGCTTTAGTAATACAATGCCTTCCAGTGAGCACACCCGGATCGATACCCCTTCAACGACAATTGG
>Ga0157372_10002691_pt1 | contig 19218 bp, 8 predicted proteins | sample C55metaG_FD_115307 | JGI IMG/M metagenome (GOLD analysis project Ga0157372, IMG submission 115307) | Corn rhizosphere microbial communities from Kellogg Biological Station, Michigan, USA - C5-5 metaG | ecosystem: Host-associated > Plants > Roots > Rhizosphere > Soil | place: USA: Michigan... | reverse complement strand
GAACAACCCGTACCTCACACCTTGCCGATCGGCACGGCCTTGCCTGGTCGGGAGATCTACCTGCTGGACGATGCCGGGCAACCGGTACCGACCGGTGTCGTGGGTGAGCTGGTGATCGGCGGCGAGTTGCTGGCGCGTGGCTACTTCGGCCGCAGCGCGCTGACCGCCGAGCGCTTCCTGCCCGACCCGTTCGCCGGCAACGGCGGGCGCTTGTACCGCACGGGCGATCTGGCGCGCTACCGCGCCGATGGCGTGATCGACTACGTTGGCCGGGTGGACCATCAGGTGAAGATCCGTGGCTTCCGCATCGAGCTGGGCGAGATCGAGACTTGCCTGCTGGCCCAGGCCGGTGTCAGCGAGGCGCTGGTCATGGCGCAGCCTGGCCCCAGTGGGCCGCAACTGGTGGGCTATGTGGTCACGCAGGTGGACGTGGCCACGCTGCGCGAAGCGCTCAAGGCGAGCCTGCCGGACTATATGGTGCCGGCTCACCTGATGGTGCTCGACGGCCTGCCATTGAGCCCGAGCGGCAAGATCGACCGCAAGGCGCTGCCCCGGCCCGAGGCTGCCAGCAGCCATGCTTTCGTCGCCCCGCAGACAGCGCTCGAACAGCAGTTGGCCACAGTCTGGCAAGATGTGCTGAAGCTTGAGCGGGTCGGGGTGGACGACAACTTCTTCGAGCTGGGCGGTGACTCGATCATCTCCATCCAGGTGGTCAGCCGAGCGCGGCAGCTGGGGCTGCACCTGACCCCGAAAGCGTTGTTCCAGCACCAGACCCTCCGGGCCTTGGCCCAGGTCGTTGGCACGGCAGGCACAGCCTTGCAGATCGATCAGGGTGCGGTCACCGGCACCACGCCGTTGTTGCCGGTGCAGCACAGCTTCTTCAGCGAAGCCATCGCCCAGCGTCACCACTGGAACCAGTCGGTGCTGCTGGTGCCGAGCGCGCCGCTTCACGGGGCTGCGCTCGAGCAAGCGTTGCAGGCGTTGGTGCACCATCACGATGCCCTGCGCCTGCGCTTCAGTGAAGGCGATCAGGGTTGGCAGGCCTGCCACGGCGACAACGCCCAGGCGCTGCTGTGGCAACGCGAGGTGACCGATGTCCAGGCACTCACTGCCCTGTGCGACGATGCCCAGCGCAGCCTGGACCTGGCCGAGGGCCCGCTGCTGCGCGCGGTGCTGGCCACCTTGGCCGACGGCAGCCAGCGCTTGCTGCTGGTGATCCATCACCTGGTGGTCGATGGCGTGTCGTGGCGCATTCTGTTCGAGGACCTGCAGCAGGCTTACCAGCAGTGCCTGACCGGGCAGCCGCTCAGCCTGCCGGCCAAGACCAGCGCCTACAAGGCCTGGGCCGAACGCCTGCAAGCCCACGCCCAAAGCGAAACCCTGCGCCAGCAACTGGGCTATTGGCAGGCCCAACTGCAGGGCTTTGCCCAGACGCTGCCTGGCGAAGATGCCCAAGGCAGCCAGCAGGTGGGCGACGCCCAGACCGTGCAGGTTGAACTGGATGCAGCGTTGACTCGGCAACTGCTTCAGCAGGCCCCGGCCGCTTACCGCACCCAGGTCAACGACCTGCTGCTGACCGCCCTGGCGCGGGTGATCTGCCACTGGACGGGCGAGCACGCGGCATTGATCGAGCTGGAAGGCCACGGCCGCGAGGCGCTGTTCGACGACGTCGACCTCACCCGTACCGTAGGCTGGTTCACCAGCCTGTTCCCGGTGAGACTGCCGGTGGCGGGGCCAGTGGGGGACACCATCAAGCAGGTCAAGGAACACCTGCGCGCCATCCCGGACAAAGGCATTGGCTTTGGTGTGCTGCGTTATCTGGGCGATGCGGCTACCCGCCAGGCATTGACCGGTCTGTCGCAGCCACGCATCACCTTCAACTACCTGGGCCAGTTCAGCGCCAGCGCCGCCGGTGAGGACGATGCGCTGTTCGCCCCGGCCGCGGAAAGCGGCGGGCGCCAGGTCAGTGATCAGGCGCCGCTGGGCAATGCCCTGACCATCAACGGGCAGGTGTTCGAAGGCGCCCTGAAGCTAGACTTCACCTTCAGCCGCCAGCGGTTCGCCGCGGGCATCATCGAGCACCTGGCGCATGCCTACGTGAGCGAGCTGCGTACGGTCGTTGAGCACTGCCTGGCCTTGGAACACCTCTGCCTGACCCCGTCCGACTTCCCGCTCGCGGGGCTGAGCCAAGCACAGCTGGACCGTTTGCCGGTACCGGCCGAGGCTGTCGAAGACCTGTACCCGCTGTCGCCGATGCAGCAGGGCATCCTGTTCCACACCCTCGAAGCCGCTCAGCAGGGGCTGTACGTCAGCCAAACCAGCGTGCAGGTACAAGGGTTGGATAACGCCCGCTTCCTCGCGGCCTGGCAGCACATGGTCGATCGCCATGAAATTCTGCGCACCGGGTTCTGGACCGAAAGCCACCTCAACGAGCCATTGCAATGGGTGGCCAAGCGTGCCGAACTGCGTGTGCGCGAGCTCGACTGGCGGGGCCGCCCGGTCAGCGCCGCCGACCTGCAAGGCCTGGCCGAGCAGGACTACGCCCGCGGCTTCGACCTGCTGCAGCCGCCCTTGATGGGCCTGACCCTGGTGCGCCTGGATGAGGGGCGCCAGCAACTGATCTGGAGCAGCCACCACATCCTCATGGACGGCTGGAGCCACTCACGCCTGCTGGGTGAGGTGTTCGCCGTGTACGGTGGACAAGCACTGCCCGGCAAACGCGGCAGCTACCGCGACTACATCGCCTGGCTGGCCGCCCAGCCCCAGGCGCAGATGGAACACTTCTGGAAAGACAAGCTGGCCGGGCTCGAAGGGCCCACCCTGCTGGCCACCGGGTTGCATCCAGCGCCCGTCGCCGAGGCCGACGGCTACGACGCGCTGTACTTGAACTGGGACGCCGCGCAAACCCGGCAACTGCGTGATCAGGCCCAGCGCCTGCGGGTCACACCCAACACGCTGATCCAGGCAGCCTGGCTGCTGCTGCTGCAACGCTACACCGGGCAAGCGCGCGTGTGCTTCGGCGCAACCGTCGCCGGTCGTCCGGCAAACCTGCCGGGTGCTGAAGACATGCTGGGCTTGTTCATCAACACGCTGCCGATCATCCAGGCGCCTCTGCCCGAACAGCCGGTGGGGCAGTGGTTGCAGGCCCTGCAGGACTACAACGTGCAGGTGCGCGACTACGAGCACGTGTCTTTGGCCGATGTACAGCGTTGGTCCGGGCAAAGCGGACAGGCGTTATTCGACAGCATCGTGGTGTTCGAGAACTATCCCCTGGACGAGCGCCTGCAAGACGCCGGCGAAGACGGCTTGCGCTTCGGCGCCAGCGAAGGCCGCGACGTGACCAACTATGCCATGGACCTTGCCGTGCACCTGGATGACACCTTGAGCATCGAGTTCCTGTACTGGCGCAGCCGCTTCAGCCACGCTGCCTGCCAGGGCATTAGGCGCAGCTTCGAGCGCTTGCTCCAAGCGCTGCTGGGCGACCCACTGGCCGCCATCGGCAGCCTGCCCATGCTCGATGCCGACGCTGAGCGGCAGCAGGCCGAGGCCAACCGGCTGGTCGCCAACCCGACCCGCACGCCGCTGCTGCAGCGCATCGCCGGGCATGTACAGGCCCGTGGTCAGCAGGTAGCGGTCAGCTGCGCCGGGCAGTCCCTGACGTATGCCGAGCTTGAAGCGCGCGCCAACCGCCTGGCCGTGGCCCTGATCGACGCCGGTGCTGCCCCGGAGGTACGTGTCGGGGTGGCGCTGGAGCGCTCGGTAGACATGATCGTGGCCTTCTATGCGGTGCTCAAGACCGGCGCTGCGTATGTGCCTGTCGACATCGATTACCCGCGCGAGCGGGTGCAGTGGATCATCGAGGACTCAGCCATGCGGCTGCTCATCAGCCAGGCTAGCGTCAGCGAACGTTTGCCAAGCGCCGAAGGGGTCGACACGCTGCTGCTCGAATCGCTCGCGCCGGTGCAGGCGCAGGTCGCCCTGCCGGCGGTGGTGATCGACGAAGACAACCTGGCGTACCTGATCTACACCTCCGGTTCGTTGGGCAAGCCCAAAGGCGTTGCGGTCGCCCGCGGGCCGCTGGCCATGCACTGCCAGGCCATCATCGAGCGCTATGGGATGAGCGAGGCGACCCGCGAGTTGCTGTTCATGTCGTTCGCCTTCGATGGCGCCCAGGAGCGGTGGCTGTCCACCCTGGCGGCCGGTGGTCAGCTGGTGGTGCGCGACAACCGTCTGTGGACGCCCGAGGAAACCTGGCAGGTGCTGCATGAGCAGGCCATCACCATCGCCTGTTTCCCGCCTGCGTATCTGCAACAGTTGGCCGAATTCGGCCAGGCCTTCGATAACCCGCCACCGGTGCAGATCTACTGCTTTGGCGGCGACGCCGTGGCCGATGCCAACTTCGAATTGGTCAAGCGCACCCTGCGTCCAAGGCTGCTGACCAATGGCTACGGCCCCACCGAGACGGTGGTCACACCGTTGCTGTGGGTGGTCGATACCGACCAGCGCTGCGAGGCGGCCTATGCGCCGATTGGCACACGGGTGGGTGAGCGTACCCTGCACATTCTCGATGCCTGCCTGAACCCATTGCCGGACGGCGTGCCAGGTGAGTTGTACATCGGCGGGCAAGGGCTTGCGCGGGGCTACCATGCTCGACCAGGCCTGACGGCCGAGCGATTCGTGGCCGACCCCAGTGGCAAGGGTGCGCGCCTGTACCGCACCGGCGACCTGGTGCGCCGCCGGGCAGACGGGGTGATCGACTTCCTTGGCCGCCTGGATCATCAGGTCAAGATCCGGGGCTTTCGTATCGAGTTGGGCGAAATCGAGGCCCGCTTGCGCAGCCAACCCCAGGTGCGCGATGCGGTCGTCGTGGCCCGTGACACCGAAGGCGGCAAGCAACTGATCGGTTATGTGGCCACCAGCAGCCCGGCGCTACAAGGCGAGGCGCTGCGCATGGCATTGCAACAGGGCTTGCCTGACTACATGGTGCCCAGCCAGATCCTGGTGCTGGAGCACCTGCCGCTGAGCCCCAACGGCAAGGTTGACCGCAAGGCGCTGCCAGACCCGTCCTTCAAGGGTCGCGAGTACGTGGCGCCGCGCAACGCCCTCGAAGCCGGCCTTGCCGCGATCTGGCAAGAGGTGCTGGAGCTGGAGCAGGTTGGGGTGACGGACAACTTCTTCGAGCTGGGCGGCGATTCCTTGCGCACCCTGAAGGTGCTGTCCAAGGTGCGCAATCAACCGGCGTTGGGCGTTGAGCTGAAGCTGCGCGACATGATGAGCAAACCCACCATCGCCGAGTTGTCCGGTTACGTGGACGACGCCGTGGCAGTGCTTTCACCGCTGCTGCCGCTCAATGGTCCGGTCGCGCAGTGCGAGCCCCTGTTCTGTCTTCACGCAGGGTTCGGCACCGTGTTCGACTATGAGCCTCTGGCGCGACGGCTGGACGGGGTGCGCCAGGTCATCGGCGTGCAGTGCAGGATGCTGCTGGACAAGCACTGGCAGGACAGCTCGCTGGAAGCCATGGCCCAGGACTACGCAGGGTTCATCCGCGAACAGCAACCACAAGGGCCGTACCACTTGCTGGGCTGGTCGCTGGGCGGGCCGTTGGCGCTGCTGGTGGCCCGTGTGCTGGAAGGGCAGGGCCAGTGCGTGCACTTCGTTGGGCTGGTGGACAGCTTCGTGCCCGGTGACCACGGGCCGGAAGACGACCTGACCGAAGAGCTGCGCAACTTCTTGTCCATCATCCTCGACCAGCCGCCCGAAAGCCTGCCGGCGTTCGACCTGTCTGACGACGGCTCCCACCCGGCCCTTGAAGCGCTGGTAGCGCAAGTGCAGGCCCACGTGCTGGGCAGCGGTGATTCACCGCGCTTCGCTGCCGAGGAACTGGTGCATGCCTTTACGGTGGCGCTGCGCCTGAAGGCGCTGTCGCGACGCCTTGCGCCGCTGCCCGCCATCGAGTGCCCGGCCAGCTTCTGGTGGGCAGAGGACGGGTACGGCGCACCGGCTCAAGCTTATCAACGGCGGTTCAGCCAGGACGATGCAACGCTCATCCACGCGTCGCACTTCGAGATCCTCAAGCAGCCCCAGCTGCTGCGCGAGGTGTGCGAGTGCCTGGACACGACCACCGAAACCCAAGGGCGCGCGTGACGCGCCCTGTCACTGATTTTCAAGTAAGGATCGAACATGGCATTGCACCCTGACCTGGCAGCGTTTCTGGAACTGGTCGAATTCGGCAGGCTGACCGGCAAGAGCCAGCCCATGCACGCGATGGACGTGGCCCAGGCCCGCGCCGAATTCGCCGCCAGCTCGCAAGTGCTCGACCCCAGCCCGCCCGGTGACCTGAGTGTCAGCGAACTGAGCATCCCGACCCGCGACGGCGCCCAGCTGCCCGCTCGGCTCTACCGCAACGGGCAGCCTGCAGCTGCACCGCAACCGGTGATCCTCTACCTGCACGGCGGCGGCTATGTGGTCGGCAGCCTCGACTCGCACGACTCGGTGTGCCGGCGCCTGGCGAGCATGGGCGACTTCGCAGTGCTCGCCCCGGATTACCGACTGGCGCCGGAGCACCGTTTTCCGGTCCCTGTGAACGACGCGCTCGATGCCGCCAACTGGCTGGCCGAGCACGCCCTGGCCCTTGGGCTGGACAACCGCCGGGTGGTGTTTGCCGGCGACAGCGTCGGCGCAAGCCTTGCGACCGTCCTGGCCATCACTGCGGTCAAGGCCCCTGAAACGCTGGCGATCAAGCCGTTGGCGCAGTTACTGTTCTACCCGGTCACCGACCTGTCGTGCCTGCGCGACTCCCACCGCCAGCATGCCGAAGGCTATTTGCTGGAGACCGAGACGCTGGCGTGGTTCTACCAGCATTACGCACCGCTGCCCGAACAACGCCTGGACTGGCGCGCTTCACCGCTGCTGGCCCAAGTGGACACGCCGCTGGCGCCGGCCTACCTGTGGGTAGCGGAGTACGACCCATTGCACGATGAAGGCCTAGCGTATCGCGACAGGTTGCAGGCAAGCGGGACGCCGGTGACCTTTGTGCGGGCGCAGGGGCTTAGCCATGACTTTTTGCGGATGTCGGGGTTGGTGGGGCAGGTCGGGGGGATTTATCGGGATGTGGGGGCGTGGTTGAGCGCGGTTGGGGGACGAGCGTAATAGTCCTCGCGTGCCGTTACCGTAACAGAGCACACACACATCCAGGCCTATGTAGTGCGACCAACTTGGAGAGTAGGTGTGTGCTTTTTCTGATTCTTAACTAAGGCTTGCGCGCGGGTGATCTTGATGAAATCCCGCAATGCCAGGTAGGCATACAAGCCGCCACAGGGAGTGGTGACTGCAGCCAACCACATAAACCGAGCAGGAAAGCCCTAGGGCCGGTCGAAATCAAGGGTGAAGCTGCGAGCAATGAGGCGATGAAGTAGATCAGTAGCCACCAGACCTTGACCCACGCTCGATGGCCAGTGGATGCAGTTTGTCGGCATCACCGATCTTATACGTGGGGAGGTGACTGGATGCTTGATAGCGTTCGAGTCGCGCTGCCTCCCTGCACTTCGCAGGCAAGCCGGCTCAGTCGCCGAGCCGGCTTGTCGTCACAGGCAGGGGCTTTAGAAGCTGTACCGGGTGGTGAACATCACGTTGCGGGGCTCACCGTAGTAACCGGTGAAGAACGTGGGGTCCAATGCGCTGAAGTACTTCTTGTCGAACACGTTGTTCACGTTGACGGTGGCGCTCAGTTCCTTGGTGATGTCGTAGCGTGCCATCAGGTCGAACACAGCGTATTGCTGCTGGGTCGCCTTGCCCTGGCTGGTGGTCAGGCTCAGGCCGCTCTGCCAGTTCATGCCGCCGCCCACGGTCAGCTGGTTGAGATCGCCGGGCAGGCGGTATGTGGTCCAGAGCTTGACCAGGTTGGCAGGCGCTTCGGTCATGATGCGCTCGCGGTCCGAGTCCTTGGTCAGGCTGTGGCTGTAGCTGGCGCTGACGTTCCAGTCGGGCATGACTTCGCCGTAGATTTCCATGTCGATGCCGCGGGTCTTGGCGCCGGACACCGCGCGGTACGCCGACTCACGAATGGTCCCTTCGACGGTTTCGCCGGTGGCCACGCCCAGGTTGTCCTGCTTGATTTCGTAAAGGGCGACGGCGGTGTTGACCCGCCCATCCAGAAATTCGCTTTTCAGGCCAATTTCGTAGTTGTCACCTTCGCGCGATTCCAGGGTCTTGCCTGCCTGATCGCGGATCGACTGCGGCTTGTAGATCTTGGTGTAGCTCGCGTAAAGCGAGTGGATGTCGGTAAGGTCGTACACCACCCCTGCATAAGGGGTGACGAAACCGCTCTCGCGGGTGGAGGCGCGGCTGTTCAGGCCCGGATAGGACGGGTTGGCCACGGTTTTTTTCTTGTAGCTGTAGTCGCCCACCCGTGCGCCCAGGATCAGCGACAGGTCATCGGTGGGTTTGAAACGCGCCACCATGTACGCGGCGTTCTGGCGCACGGTGGTGTCGTCGTTCATCAGCTTGCCCACGGAAAGGGGGCGCTCGGTGTCGTTGTCCCAGGTGTAGATGTTGGCCGGACGGCCTTCCAGGTCGTCGTCGGCCGGGTCGCTGTAGTCGTGAAATTCCGAACCGCTCAAGCCGATCACCAGCTCATGCTCGCGGCCCAACAGCTGGAAGGGGCCCTGGACCAAGGCGTCGATGCCCAGTTGGCGCTGCGAGCCTGAGCCGTCGCCGCCGTACAGGTAGGCCCCTTCGCCGGTTTGCTTCTCGGGGAAGTCGCCGCTGAGCGAGGCCAGGGAATAGTCGCGCGAACTGTACATGTTGTTGACCGCCACCTTGAGCTTCCAGTCGTTGACCAGGCTCTGCTCAAGGTTGGCGAAGGTGGTAAGAGTGTTCTGCTTACGGTAGCTCCAGCGCGAACCTGCGTTGATCGAACGGGAAAAGTCGGTCTGTTCGCCATTGCTGTAGAACAGCGGGAAGCTGGCGAACGATACGCCACGCGGGTTGTTCTTCTGGTAGTCCACGCCCACGCTCAACAGGGTGCTGTCGGTGAGGTCGGCTTCGAGGATGCCGTAGTAGGTCTGTTTTTCCTGCTGGTAGTGGTCGATGTAGCTGTTGCCCTGCTTGTACGCCACGACCGTGCGACCGCGCAGACGGGCATCGTCGGTCAGGGGGCCGGACACGTCCACCTCGGTGCGGTAGGTGTCCCAGGAGCCCGCCCCGGCGGTGATCGAGCCCTGGAAGGTGGAGGTCGGGCGCTTGCGGACCAGGTTGATGCTGCCCGAGGGGTCACCGGCGCCTGTCATCAGGCCGGTAGCGCCGCGCACGATTTCGACGCGATCATAAATCGAGGTGTCGATCAGGCTTTGTGGGCTGGCACTGGTCTGCACGATCAGGGTCGTGGGGATACCGTCGAACTGGTAGCTGTCGATCGAATAGCCGCGCGAATAGATGTTCACCCGCTCACTGTCGATGTTCTGCACCGACAGGCCCGGCGCCTGCTTGAGCACGTCACTCAGGGTGGTCAGCTGTTGGTCTTGCAGGCGTTGACGGGTCATGACGCTGACCGACTGGGGGGTTTCGCGCAGGGACATGGGCAGCTTGGTGGACGCACTGCTGCTGTTGACGGTGTACGAACGGCTGGCTTCGCTCGAACCGTCCAGGTTGCTTTGCACGGTGGTGGCGTCCAGCTGCAGCGAGCTGGTGTCGTTGCCACGACGGTGAATGGTCACGCTGTTGCCCTGGATGTCGTACGCAAGCCCCGTGCCTGCCAGCAAGGTTGCCAGGGCCTGCTGCGCGGTGAGGTGGCCCTTGACGGCTCGACCGTTGAGCCCTTGCACATCATCGGGGCTGAACAGCACCTGCTGGTCGGCCTGGCGACCGAACGCCTGCAGCGAAGCGGAGAGCGGCATGGCGGCAATGTCCACGTCCACTTCCTGGGCCATCACCTGGGCCGACAGCGGCAGGCACAGCGCCATGCTCAGGCTCGAGCCGAGCAGCGTCGTCTGGAAGACACGGTGAAGCCTGAAGGCTTGGGTGATCGGGTTGAGCGTGCTAAGGGCTGGCATTACATCCTCTCTGGTGGAGATTTAAATGATAATGATTTGTATTAGTTGCTCAGTGAGACGCACCAGCACAGGAAAACCGGAAAGAAAAAATTTCAGTCCGGTTACAACGCTTCAGGCGGGGTGGAGTGCTGGCGCGATCTTGCCGCGGTGCAGGCGCACCAGGTGGTCGGCGATATCGAAGTAGCGATCGTCGTGGGAGATCACGATGATGGTCTTGCCCAGCCGCTTCAGGTCCGGCAGCAGCTCGGTGTAGAAGATCCGCCTGAAGGTCGGATCCTGGTCGGCGGCCCATTCATCGAACACCAGTACGGGACGCTCCTCCAGCCAGGCGCTGACCAGCGCCAGGCGCTTGCGCTGACCGGTGGACAGGTCGGTGGTGCTGAACACCCCGTCACGAATGCTCACCTTGTGGTCGATCTCCAGGCGCCTGAGGTAGCGCCCGGCGTCATCGGGTAGCGGTTGATCGCCTTGGATCACGTCGTCGAACAGGTAGTAGTCAGCGAAGATGGTGGTGAACAGCTGGCGGTAGTCATCGCGGGTCTGGGCCGTCACGGGCTGGCCGTTGAGCACGATGCTCCCGGCTTGCGGGGCATACAGGCCCAGCAGCAGCTTGATCAGGGTGGTCTTGCCGCAGCCGTTTTCACCGACGATGAACACGATGTCGCCTTGCTGGACCTGCAGGCTCACCGGCCCGAACTGGAAGGGCTCGGCGCCCTCCACGGCAGGGAAGGTGTAGCGAACGTCCTTGAGTTCTAGCAAGTTCATGGCCATGGCTGGTTTGCGTGCGTCGTCCAGCAGCAGGTGTGGTTCGGGCGAGGAGAACTGCGTCGACAGCGCAGCAATACGACGAAAGGCGATCCGGGCCTTGCCGATGATCGGCAGGGTGCTGATCAGGTGCTCCAGCGGGCCTTTCATGTACAGCAGCACCAGCACGAAACCGCTGGTAACGCTCTTGTCTGTCGAGGGCCAGTACGATTGCAGGGCCAGCGCCACCGCAATCACCACGAAGAACAACATCGAGCCCAGGGTCTTGGCGATCACGAAGGTGTTGATCGAGCGGACCTGGGTGGCGCAGATCCGATTGGCCGTGTCGCGGATGCCGTGGCTGAACATCCGTTGGCGGCGCGGCCGGTGAATGCGCAGTTCCTTGGCCCCTTCGGCGATGGCGCTGTAGTGTTTCTGCAAGTCGTCCTCGGCTTCCCGCGCGGCTTCGAAGCCCCGCATGCCTCTGGCCTGGGCGATGAACTGCAGCACGGTGCCCACGCCGATGGCCACCAGTATCACCAGGAACATCTGCCAGGACAGGTGCGCCAGGTAGCCCAGGCACCCCAGCGTCACGGTGAGCGAGATGGCCAGCGGGGCGAAGACGTAGGCGAAGTCGCTGATGGTGTCCACGTCATGGGTCAGTACCGGGATCAGCCGATGGCTGCGGTAGCGCTCGATCTGGTCGATGGGCGCGGCCAGCACCTTCTCACCCAGCTGACGACGCAAGGTGGCGATGACGTGTTGGCCTACGTAGTTGGTGCCCATGTCGGACAGAATCGAGCTGAGCAGGGCCAGCAGGCACAGGCCAGCGAAGCCCAGTACCACGCCCTGTGTCAGGCCGGCGTCGCTGTGCAAGCTGCTGTTGATGGTGGCCAGCAAAGCGGTGACGCTCAGGCCACCGATCATGCCCAGGACGATGCAAACCGTGACCAGAGGCCAGAACGGCTTGAGCAGGCCGAACAGTTCCCTGACGGCGCCACGAGGTTGATGGGTCATGTGTTTCTCCTCAATCGCGTGGGGCTGTCAGAGTTCGCGGACGACTCGGAAACCAAGGAAATCGCCGCGAACCTCGGGCGAGCGGTTGTTGCGGTTGCCCGAGCGCGAGAACACCGGGGCCTCGCCCCAGTCGTTGCCGCGCATGACGCGTTTCTCGCAGTTGCCGGTTTTCCAGGCGCTGCCATCGGCAGGCGCACCTTCGTAGTCTGGGTTCAGGCAGTCGGCCGTCCACTCGTAGACATTGCCGTGCATGTCGTACACGCCAAAGGCGTTGGCCGGGTAGCTGCCCACGGGCGCGGTGTAGGAGTAGCCATCGGCAGGGCCATAGGTATTGGCGTGCTGGCTGATGCTGTAGGCCTTCTCGTCGTTGTTGTCGAAGGGGAACGGGAAAGAGCCAGTGGAGCCGGCCCGGGCGGCGTATTCGCGCTGCGCCTCGCTGATCAGGCGGTAAGTGTGCCCGGTTTTTTTCGTCAGCCATTGAGCATACGCATCGGCGTCGAACCAGCTGATGCACACCGCCGGCTGGCGACGGCCCTGCTTGTAGGTGGGTTTGCTGGCCTTGCAGAAGCGGCCAGGACGGGTGTCGCCATCGGCGATCTTGACCCCGGTTTCCCGGATGTACGCATCCAGCTCGCCTGCGGTGACCGGGAAGCGGCCCACCGCGAACGGTTTGGCGAAGGTCACGGTATGCTGCGGGCCCTCATCGTATTCGCGACCCACTTCATCCTCCGGGGTACCCATCAGGTAACTGCCGGCGGGCAGCACTACCATTTCCGGGCAATGTGGGCAGTCCTTGAAAACGCTACCGGGTTTGATCGCTTCGCCCGCGTGTACGGCAGGGCTGGCCAGCAGGCCGAGCAGCACGGCAGTGCCGAGCCTGTACAGGGTGCTGGACAATGGCTTGAATGAAACGCAAGGCAGGTTGGGCATGGTGAAAAGTCCGTGATCGATGGTCTGCATGAGGGGTTCAGCGGCGCAAGCGTGGAGTGAGCACAGCGATCAGCCGGTCGATTTCGGCTTCGGTGTTGAGCAGGCCCGGTGCAGTGCGTACCACCGGGCCCACGTCGCGCGACACCGCATCGACGACGATGCGCTGGCTGTTGAGGTAGGCGGCGACCTCGTCGGCATCCTGGTCGGCTACCCGAAAGAAGGTGAAACCTGCCGATTGGCGAGTGCTGCGCGGCGTGACCAGTTGCACGCCCGGCATCGTTTCGAGCCGCTGTTTGAGGTAGTCGTTGAGGCCGTGAATGCGTGCCTGTATGGCGGCCTTGCCGTGCCGCAGGTGCAAGTCGAAGGCTGCGCCCAGCGCCCATCGGTGCTCGAAGGCGTGATAGCCGCCTGGGGTGAAGGTGGTGGCGAAATCCTCATCTTCGGAAAAAGTCGCGATGAGGGGGTTCAGGTTGTCGAGTGCGGTGCTGGCCGCGCAGATGATCCCTGTGCCGCGCGGGCCGAACATCCACTTGTGCGTGCCGGCAATGAAGTAGTCGCAGTTGAGCTCGGCAAAGTGCATGTCCTCTACACCAAAGCCATGCACGCCGTCGACGACGTACAGGATGCGCTCATGCTCGGCGCGGTCCCGGTTGGCCTCGCGCACCAGTTCGCCGATGGCGCCCACCGGCAGCTTCACGCCACTGCCCGAATGCACCCAGGTCATGCCCAGCACGCGGGTCTTGGGGTTGATGGCCGCCTTGATGGTGCTCAGCACCTGGTCGGTGGACAGGTTCCACGGCTCGTCGAACAGGCGCAGCCGGCGTACCGGGGTGCCATCGCGGGCGGTGCGAAAGTCCAACGTGTGGCGCGCTGCCGAGTGCTCGTGCACCGTCGTCAGGATCTCTTGCCCGGGTGCTATCTTGAGCCCGCCGTAGATTAGGCCCAAGCCCTCTGTCGTGCTGCCGGTCAGGGCAATTTGCCGTGGTGCGACTTGCAGGTAACGGGCCGCCGCTTCGCGGACCTGCGCTTCGTGCTTCCATTCCGACTGGCTATCCCAGTCCACCAGCCGGGCCGGGTGCCGATCGAATTGCGCGCGCAGAGCCTCGATGGCGTCGCGTACCGGTTTTGGGTGCGAGGTGATCAGAAAGTTGGCGAAGTGGGCGTAGGCTGGGTCGAGGTCGAACAAGCTGCGAAAGCCCGCCCAGGCGTCAGAGCCTGCGGCCCGTGTGGGCGCTGCCTGGGCGGCGGGTATCAAATGGCTTGCCAGTGGCAGGCTGGCAGCGAGCAGGCTGGCCTGCTTGAGAAAGGCGCGACGGTCGTTCATCTGAGGGCTCGCATCATCATCGTGAGGGGGTGGCGCCAGGGGCCGCTGCCGCCTGCACCTGCTGCCAGACACGCAGGAAATTGCCGCCCCACAGCTTGCTGATGTCAGCTTCGGAGTAACCCCGTGTAATCAGTTCGGCCGTGACGTTGCGGGCCTCGCTGGCGTCCTGCCAGCCGTCAATGCCACCGCCTTCGTTGAAGTCCGAACTCAGGCCTACATGGTCGATGCCGACCTTGCGCACCGCGTAGTCGATGGCGTCGCCGTAGTCCTTGAGCGTGGCTGGCGGTTCTTCGTCGAGAATGGCGTACAACGCATTGGCGTACTGGCCCACTTTCTGTTCCGGCCAGCCCGCGATAACGGGGTCGCCCGGCATGAGGGCGTAGTTCAGGTCAGCCAGGGGCGGCAGGGCATAGTCGCTGCGCAGCGCGTTGAGGCGCTCCTGGGTTTTGTTGCTCAAGGGCTTGAGGTAGGTGGAGAAGGCGACGATCTGGATGACACCGCCGCTGTCCTTGATCAGTTGCATTTCCTTGTCCGACAGGTTGCGGCGGATGTCGACCATCGCCCGGGGCGCCGAATGCGACGCCACCACCGGTGCCCGGCTGAGCGCCACGACCTGGGCCAGGGCCTGGCTGGACATCTGCGACACGTCGATGATCACCCCCAGATCGTTCAGGCGCTGTACTGCCTGCTTGCCGATGGATGACAGGCCTTCGAGTGCATCGACGGTGTCATTGAAAAAGGGCAGCGGGCGCGAGGAGTCGGCCCAGCTGTTGTTGCCCACGTAGCTGAAGCCGAACAGGCGCACGCCGCGCGCAGCCCAACGGTCCAGCTGGTCCAGGTCGTCGCCCAGTGCGTAGGCATTGAGCATGCTGAGCAACACCGCAAACTTGCCTTCGCCGTGCAACCTGCGCATGTCCTGCGGGGTATAGGCAACGCCCACCCGTTCGGGGAAGTCGCGGACCATGCCCATGATGGCGTTGTAGCGCACCTCTTGCGTGTGGCGGGCGGCCTCGACGAAGCCGGGGGTAGGGCGGTGTGGGCCATCGTCGCCGGTCCAGGATTCGGGCCAGGCGAAAATGGTCAGGGCAGCGGCAGACAGGCGCCCGCGCGCCGCTTTGTTCAGGTCGAAGCGACCAGCACCGTCTTGGTCGGCTTCGCTGCCTTCGGTGCCGAAGGTCAGCGGCAGTGTGATGTGGCTGTCGAACGAAAGCAGGCGTTCCTGCAGGTCATTGGCCTGGCGCATGACGTCCCTGGGGTAGCCTGACGGCGTGTCGAGATAGTCCCAGGCCGCCCACCCGGCACCGGCGGTCACGGCCGCGGCCAGGCTGATATACAAGGCTTTTTTCCAGCGTGGTGTCGTCATCTTGGTCTCAGTAGGTTCACCGTCGAGGGATGGGCTTGGATGCCGCCGCTACCTGGAGGGAACGAGCTGCGATAGCGGAAATTTAAGCGCCCGCCCGTTGACTGAAGACAGGTGCCAGGGCGCACTGCAGCGCTAAATTTCGCCCGCCGAGCCACGTCCTAGCCTTGGATGGGCCGTGCTCCATGGCCGAAGTGAAAGCACAGGTAGGGCAATGACGATTTCTCGACGCGGGTTCATCGCCGGTGTGGCATTGACGGGTATGGCAGTGCCAGGCGCGCGGTACCTGCAGCGGCGGCGAGCCAGTGAAGAGCAATACCCTGAGACCCCCGGCGAGGCGGTGGTGGAACTTGCCGATACGCCTGTCAGGCAGCTGGGCGACACCTTGCGCGGTATCTGGCGCTGGACACCTCAAGGCCGCGAGGCCGGGCTCGCCGGTATGCCGTCAGGGGAGCTTGAGCTATTCCTGGATGTGGCCTCGAGCGGGCGGGGGTTGCGCGGCTATCTCGACACCTCTGAACGTTTGCGCAGCACCCTGGAGCCACGCTATCGGGTGGTGGCTGACTTGTTGCTCGACCGACCAGGGACACTGCGCTGGCGGCTGTTGGCCACAGACGCCAACCCCCTGGGGGCACGCTACGAGTGCCAGGTTGTGCTTGACGAGGTCTGGGGGGCGTACGGCAACGCAGGGCCTGCGACCTTGAGCGGGCACGTGGCGGCGCTTGAGCGGCCACTGGCGCTGCCCGTGCAGGACAACCGTTTCCTGGCGCTGAAAAGAACGTTCCCCGAAGCGCGGGAGCGCACGCCATTGTCGGCGCCGTTGCTGGCGAAGCTGATCGCGCCGGAACACCGGCTGTTTCACCAGCTCTGGCATGCGTCGCGGGACAAGTGGCACAAGCTCGATGACGAAAAGCGCGGTGCGTTGCGCGGGCTTGGCTGGCAGCCAGGGCCGAGGGCGCGCGAGCGTGATGCACGGGGCCGGCACAAGGACCGCAACGGCTCCGGCGAGGACTTTCTGTTCATGCATCGGCACATGCTGGGCAACGCCAGGGCCATTGAGCCGTTACCGTCGTGGCCGCGTTTTCCTTTGCCCCAGCCAGCGCTCGAGCGCGACCGCGTAGGGTTCGCAGCCTACTTCGACAACCATGACGGCAACGCCTTGCCGCCGACATGGCTGGCCGATGATGACGAGGAGTACACCCAGTGGGTGCGTGACATCAAGAGCCCGGACACGTTCTACGGCAACTTCCAGGTCTGGGAGTCGCGCTACAGCGATCCGCATTACCTCAGTACCTTGACCTTGGGGCAGTTTGGCTCAGAACTGGAGCTGGGCTTGCATGACTGGCTGCACATGCGCTGGGCCTCGGTGCCGCGCGATCCGGCCAACGGCATGCCGGTGCCGATGGCGCGCACGCCCGACGACTATGCCCAACGCTGGTATGGCGCCGAGAACGATTTTCTCGGCGACCCTTTTTCATCCCATGTGAACCCGGTGTTCTGGCGCTTTCATGGCTGGATCGACGACCGCATCGAGGACTGGTTCCAGGCCCATGAACGGCTTCATCCTGGTGAAGTGCGGCGCCTGGACGTCAACGGCGTGCCCTGGTTCGCGCCGGGGCGATGGGTGGAAGTTGCCGACCCCTGGCTGGGGCCTGATACCCATGGATGCTCCACAGTGCCTGGGCTGCGCCCAGGGCGGAGTGTGGAGATGGACCCGGAGACCATGAAGCTGGCCCTGCGCATCATCTATGCCGAGGATGATCGTTTCGCCGCGTTACGGCCCAAGGTGCCGCAGCGGCCATGGTATGCCCGGCATCTCAAGGTGACGCGGCCATTGCGGTGAGGGTTCATGGAGATTCATGCCGCGATAGGCCGCGCAGCGGCCTGGGCGACCCTGGCGTTTTTCCAGCCCAGCGTTGCGCCTAAGGGGCATCACCGCCCACCTGCCACCCACCACCGAGCGCCTTGTAAAGCGCCACGCTCGCTTGCAAGCGGGCCAGGCGAAGCGTTGCCTGCTGATCCTGGGCTACATACAGCGTGCGCTGGGTTTCCAGCACGGTCAGTACGGTCTCGGCGCCTGCCCCATAGCGCTGTTCGGCCAGGTCAAAGGCCAGTTGAGCTTGTCGCACTTCTTCGTCCTGCCAGTGGCGTTGGCGGTCGACACCGTCCAGGGCATTGAGCGCCTTCTCCACATCGCTCAGGCCAGCGAGAATGCTGCTGCGATACTGCTCCAGCAGTTCGGCCTGCTCGGCCTCGGCCAGATCGCGGGAAGCCCTGAGCCTGCCGTTGTCGAAAATCGGCGCAAGCAGACCAGAGGTCAGGGTGTAATAGGGGCTTTCCAGCGTCTGGGCGAAGGTGCGCGCGCCGCTGCCCAGGGTGGCGCCAAGGGTTACCTTGGGCAGCATGGCCGCCCGGGCCACTTGCACGTTGGCGTTGGCCGCTGCCAGGCGGGCCTCGGCGGCGGCGATATCGGGGCGACGGGTCAGCAGGTCGCTGGGCAGGCCGCTGTCAACCGTCGGCCAGGCCACGCTGGCGAACGGCTGGCGGCTGGTCGGCAGTTGCTGTACTGGGTCGCCGAGCAATGTTGCAAGGGTGATGCGGGTGTCTTGCACGCGTTGCGCCATCAGGGGGACCTGACGCTCCTGGGCCGCGACCAGGCTGCGCTGCTGGGCAAGCTCCAGGCGTGTTGCCGAGCCTGCGCGCTGGCGTGCCTGGACCAGGCGCAAAATGCCCCGTGCATTGTCCAGGTTCAGTTGGGCGATGCGCAGTTGTTCGGCTAAGGCCAGGCCCTGCAGATACGTGTCGGCGATGTCGCTGAGCAGGGTCAACTGCACCGTCTGCCGGTCGAAGCGGCTGGCTTGCAATGTGCGCAGGGCGTTGTCGCGGCTAGCCCGCAGGCCGCCCCAGAAATCGATTTCATAGCTGGCACTGAGCTGGGTATCGAACGCGGTACTGGTGCGCTCGCTACGGGTGGCATCGAGGTCGTTATAACCCTCACCCTTGAGCAGCCGCTGGCGGCTGGCATCCACGCCCAGCTCGACCGCTGGCAGCAGGGGTGCGTTGGCGATGGCGGCTCGCGCTCTGGCCTGCCGGATGCGTGCGGTGGCGGCCGCCAGATCGTGGCTGTTAAGCAGGGCGCGTTGCACCAGGCTGTCCAGCTCGGGGCTGTTGAAGGACTGCCACCACTGACGCGCCGGTCGGTCGGCCTCACCGAAAGCGTGTGTCGGGCCCTGCCAGGTACGCGGCATATCGACCGCTGCCTGGGGCAGGGTGGGTGGGCTGCACCCGGCGAACGCCAGGCAAAGGGTCAACAGGCTGATGCGGCTTGGCAAGGGCATGGCTTATTCGCTGGTAAGGGCTTTGACCGGGTCGAGTCGGGCGGCTTTGCGTGCGGGCATGAAGCCGAACACGATGCCGGTGATCACAGCGCAGGTAAAAGCGCCAAGCATGGCTGGCAGCGCGAAGGCCACCGCGATATCGGCCAGCATCAAGCCGGCGCCGACGACCAAGGCCAGGACGATGCCACTGAGCCCGCCCACCATCGAGAGCATGACCGCCTCACTGAGGAACTGGCGCATGATGTCGCGCTGGCGGGCTCCGGTGGCCATGCGGATACCAATTTCGCGGGTGCGCTCGCGCACGGTCATCAGCATGATGTTCATCACCCCAATGCCGCCCACCAGTAGCGAGATGGCCGCGATGGCGCCTAGCATCAGCGATAGGCTGCTCTGGGTGCGTGCCTCGGCCTGGATCAACGCCGCATCGTTGGTCAGTTCGAAATCGTGGCGGCCCTG
>Ga0157372_10002688_pt1 | contig 19227 bp, 14 predicted proteins | sample C55metaG_FD_115307 | JGI IMG/M metagenome (GOLD analysis project Ga0157372, IMG submission 115307) | Corn rhizosphere microbial communities from Kellogg Biological Station, Michigan, USA - C5-5 metaG | ecosystem: Host-associated > Plants > Roots > Rhizosphere > Soil | place: USA: Michigan... | reverse complement strand
GCACCATCTCAGGGTGTCCGGGCGCGCGGGCCTAACGGTGTTGGGCGCCGCACCGCAGGGCCACGCGGCGGGACGCGCCCGCCGCGTGCGCAGCTTCGCGGTGACGGTCGAGAAGGGCGGAACTCAGCGAACGGTGGAGGTGAGCTGTGCAGTCGCAGTGGCGCGTCGCCTGTGTGCGCATCCCGAGGTTCCCGATCGGCGCGGTGTGGCGCGCGGCCCGGCGGGGGGAAATCGGCATGCCCGGAGCGGGCGCGCAGCTGCACCTCCCGCTGACGTCACCGGACGACACTCCGCCGTCGGCGCCGAACCACCGCGAGAGCTCCGCACCGCCGTCGCCCGCGCCCGCGCACTGGGATGAGCACCGTATCGCGCTGACGAACGCGACACGCACGCGCGTACAGGCGACGTCTGCGGCCGCGGGCCGCGCCGGCGTGCGTGCCGGCATGCGCCCCACCGAAGCACGCGCGCGCTGCGCCGATCTCGTCGAGCTGGCATGGGACGACGCGGCCATCGGTGCCGCCATCACCGAAGCGTCGGCGCAACTGCTCGCCGCGAGTCCGCAGGTCACGCCGGTGAATGGTGCGCCGGGTTTGTGGTGGGTGGGCGCAAGCGGTTTCGACGCGGTGGGAGGCGAGCGCCAGCTCGCGCACGCCCTGCTCCGCGTGGCGCGGCGCTGGCATCCGCGCCCGCGCGTCGCCATCGCCGATTCGTGCGTCGCGGCGCGCGCGGCCACCTGGGCCGGCGCCAGCTTCAGCGGCGAGGCGAGCGACGGCGCGCTGATACGGGTCGTCCCCTCCGGCAGCGACGCCGCCTTCCTCGCGCCGGCGCCGCTCACCCTCGTGCCGATGGACGAGGAGCTTCGCGCCGCGCTCCACGCGCTCGGCCTGCGCACCGTCGGCATGCTCGCCGCGCTCGACGCCGAGGACGTGGAACGCCGCTGGGGTGAGCTCGGCCTGCGCGCGTGGCGACTCGCGCGCGCCGACGATCCGCGTCGCCCCGTGCTGGCACGCGTCGAGACGCAGCCTGCGGTGGAGGTGGAGCTGTCGTCCCCCACGGAGACGATGGAGCCCGTGCTCTTCCTCGTGCGCGCCGCGCTCGACCGGCTGGTGGCGGAGATGATCGCGCACGGTCGCGCCGTGGCCGCGATCGCCATCACGCTCACCCTCGATGACGCGCGCGGTGCCCTCGCTACCGCGCCCGCGCACACGGTGACGCGCGAGGCGCGACCCGCGCGTCCGCTCGCGCGCGTGGTGCCGCTGTTCGAGCGTTGTCGAGCGCTGCTCGATGCATGGCCGCTCACCGCGCCGGTGATCGCCGTGCGCGTGGCCATCGTCTCCGCCGCGCCGCTCACCGGCGAGCAGGGGGACCTGCTCAGCACTTCCTGGCGCGACCTCGGCGCCGCCGACGCCGCGCTCGAGCGCCTGCGTGCCGAGCTGGGGACGGATGCCATCGTGCGCGCGGAAGCGCGGGATACACATCGGCCGGAGAAGGCGGGGGCCTGGTGCGCCGTGGGCGCGCCCGTGAACGGTGAACCGCTCACCGTTCACCGTTCACCGTCAGCGCTTTCCTGCGCGCGCCGCGCCTTCGATCCTCCCGAAACGATAGATGTCGTCTGCGACGGCGACATGCCGCGCGAGGTGACCTGGCGCGGCCACCGCATTGCCGTCACGCGCGCCATCGGCCCGGAGCGACTCTCCGGTGACTGGTGGGATGACGGCTACCGCCGCGATTACTGGCACTGCGAGAGTCTCGCCGGTGAGATGACCTTGTTCCTCGACCGCGCGGATGATCGGTGGCGGATGCAGGGATGGGGAGACTGAACTGCTTCGTGAACCGTGAACCGTTGACCGTGAACCGTATCCGCGCACGAGATCTGTTCCGGTGTGCCATTGCCGTCACGGTTCACCGTTCACGGTTTACGGTTCACGAGTAGTTCAGTGCCCTACGCCGAGCTTCACTCCCACTCCGCCTTCTCCCTCCTCGACGGTGCCGCGCTCCCCGAGGCGCTCGTGCTGCGCGCAAAGGAGCTGGGGCTGGCCGCACTCGCGCTCACCGATCACGACGAGCTGGGCGGCGCGGTACGCTTCGCGTCGGCGGCGCGCGAGCTGGACATCTCCGGCATCATCGGCGCCGAGCTCACGGTCACCGTTCCCTTGCGCGATGGCAGCGCGCCGCTCGTCACCCACCTGCCGCTGCTCACCGAGTCGCGCGAGGGCTACGCGAATCTTTCCACCCTCGTCACCCTCGCGCGCACCGATGCATCGCGGCGCGGTGAGCCGTCGGTATCGCTGGATCAGCTCGCGCAGCACGCGAACGGCTTGTTCGCCCTCACCGGTTGTCCGCGTGGCTGGGTGCCGACGCTCGCCGCACGCGGCGACGTGGACGGCGCCTGCGACGCCGCCGCCACCCTGCTCGACATCTTCGGCCATCGCGTCGCCGTCGAGTGCTGGGACCACGGCCTGCTCGAGGAGCGCGACACGACGCAGCGATTGATCGACGTCGCTCGCGCGCTCGACGTGCCGTGGGTCGTCACCAACGACGTGCACTACGTGCGCGCACGCGATCGCGTGGTGCACGACGTGCTCGCCTGCCTGCGTCACCAGCGTCCGCTCGACAGGATGGGCACGCGGCTCCGCCCGAACGGCGAGTGGTACCTCAAGAGCGCGGCGCAGATCGCACGGCGATGGCAGGGAAACCTCGACGGCGTGCGTGCCACGCTGGCCGTTGCCGAACGCTGCACCTTCCGGCTGGAGGACCTGAAACCCACCCTTCCTGCCTTTCCCCTCCCCGCCGGCGTGAGCGAGGACGAATACCTCGCGCGCCTCGTCGAGCAGGGCGCGCACGAGCGGTGGGGGCCGCCGGGTACCACTCGTCGCACACCAGCACACGACGCACAGATCGCGCATGAGCTCGCGCTCATCACCAGGCTCGGGCTCGCCGGCTACTTCCTCATCGTGTGGGACATCGTCCGCTTCGCGCGGCGCGACGGAATCCTCTGCCAGGGACGCGGCTCTGCCGCGAACTCCGCGGTCTGCTACTGCCTTGGCATCACGGCGGTGGATCCGATCCGGCTCGGCCTCCTCTTCGAGCGCTTCCTCAGTGAGGAGCGCACCGAGGCGCCCGACATCGACATCGACTTCGCGCATCGCGAGCGGGAGCGCGTGCTGCAGTACGTGTACGAGCGCTACGGCCGCGAGCACGCCGCCATGGTGTGCGAGCAGATCACCTACCGCGGCAAGAGCGCCGTGCGCGACGCGGCGCGCGTGCTCGGCTTCAGCGTGGAGCAGGCCGACATGCTCGCCACCCTCTCCGACCGCTTCTCGGCGCGCGCCACCGCTGAAGCCCTGCGCGCGAAGCCGGCGGACGCAGAGGCATCGGATGCCGCGGTCGCCAACGCGCTGAGCAGCGCGATGGTGCGCGGCACCGAGGCGACGACGCGCTCACGCGCCGAGAAGGAGAAGGCAAAGCAGGTCGCGAAGCCGATGACGTCGGCCGATCGACCGAAGCCGCACGCGGCGTACGAGCCATACGGCAGCCCGAACGCGCAGAGCTCCGGCGCGCGAACGCTCACCGAGATCCCGCGCGCGATGCACGCGGCTGCGGAGCGCGGCAATCGATGGGAGGATCCGCACGCGGGCGACTCGCACAACGAGCGCCGCAATCCCACGACGGCACTGCGCCCTACCGGGGGCGCGAGCATCGTCGAGCGTGCCGGCCTGGACCCGGACGACAAGCGCGTGCGCGCCCTCGCCGAGATCGTGGACGGCCTGCATCAGCTCCCGCGGCACCGCTCCATCCACGTGGGCGGGTTCGTGCTCACCGCCGAACCGCTGTCGAGCGTGGTGCCCATCGAGCCGGCGAGCATGCCAGGCCGCACGGTGATCCAGTGGGAGAAGGACGATCTCGATCCCGTTGGCCTCGTGAAGATCGACCTGCTCGGACTCGGCATGTTGACCCTGCTGCAGGACTGCCTGCTCTACATCAGGCAGACGCGCGGCGTGACGATCGACCTCGCCACGCTCGACATGACCGACCAGGCGGTGTACGACGATCTCTGCAACGCGGACACGATCGGCGTGTTCCAGGTGGAGAGCCGCGCGCAGATGAACACGCTGCCGCGATTGAAGCCGCGGACGTTCTACGATCTCGTCGTCGAGGTCGCGCTCATCCGGCCCGGTCCCATCCAGGGCGAGATGGTGCATCCGTACCTGCGTCGCAAGAACGGGCAGGAGGAGGTGACGTACCCGCATCCGTCGCTGCAGCCGATCCTCGAGCGCACGCTCGGCGTGCCGCTGTTCCAGGAGCAGGGGATGCAGGTGGCGATCGCCGCGGCGGGGTTCACGCCGGGCGAGGCCGATCAGCTCCGCCGCGCGATGGGCCACAAGCGCAGCCGCGAGCGGATGGCCGCCATCTGCCAGAAGATGCTCGATGGCATGGAGGCGAATGGCATCGCACCGGACGTGGCGCAGCGCATTTTCAACCAGATCAACGGATTCGCCGACTATGGATTCCCCGAGAGCCATGCGGCGAGCTTCGCGCTGCTGGTGTATGCATCGGCGTACCTGAAGCACTACTACGCGCCGGAGTTCACGGCAGCGACTCTCAATGCGCAGCCGATGGGGTTCTACGCGCCGGGTACCATCGTCGAGGACGCGAAGCGTCACGGCGTGGAGGTGCGGCCGCCCGACGTGACGATCTCGAAGTGGGACGCCACGCTGGAGCCGCGCGTCGCCGAACCAGCCACGACGTCGAAGGCGGTATCAGTGGCGAAGCCCGCGCCCGCCGTGCGGCTCGGCATCCGCAGCGTGCGCGGGCTCGGCGCCGCGGCGCGCACGAAGCTCGAGCGCGCACTTGCCGAGCGTCCGTTCACCTCGGTGGAGGACGTCGTACAGCGTTCGGGGCTCGACCGGCGCGGGCTGCGTCACCTCGCGGAAGCAGGCGCGCTCGACGGTCTGCTGCCAGGCGAGCCCGATCTCCGTCGCCGACGGGCCGCGCTGTGGGCCGTGCTCGATGCCGCGCGCGGCGACGCAGGACCGCTCGCGCCACGTCGGCGTGCATCGCGCAACGAAGGCCCGGCGCCACTACCACCGATGTCACGCGTGGAGCTCACCGAGGCGGACTACCGCATGACGGGCATCTCGCTCGCCGGCCATCCGATGATCCACGTGCGCGACCTGCTCGCGCCCAACGGCGTGCGCTCCGCGCGCGACCTGCTGCTCAACGGCCGTGACGGCGAGACGGTGGCGACGGCGGGGCTGGTGATCTGTCGTCAGCGGCCCGGCACGGCCAAGGGATTCGTGTTTCTCACCCTCGAGGACGAAACGGGGTTGATCAACGTCGTCGTCACGCCGCAGCGGTTCGAGCGGCAGGCGCTGCTGATCTCACGCACGCCGCTGTTGCTCGTGCGCGGCGTGCTGCAGGTGGAGCAGAAGGTGGTGAACGTGCGGGCGAAGCAGTTCAGGGCGTTGCAGGCCGCGGTAGGCGCGGAATTCGCCCAGCGGCATGACTTTCATTAGCAGCGAGTCAATGACAACTGCTTCATGCGTCCCAGAACTTCTCGTCCCGCACGAGCACGTCGAGCTCGAGCGCGTCCTTTCCGCTCCGTTCCGTGTAGTCGGCGATGTGGATGGCCGACGTCGCGACTGGCCGGCCTGACGCATCCTCCAGCACGAGCCCCAGCTTGTCGCGCGCGGCGTGATACCGCTCGAGCTTCTCCTCGTCCATCGGCTCACCACCGGGCAGCGGCACTGCTTCCGTGAACAGACGGAACACCGGCTGCACGAGCTCGTATCCCACGCCCGGGCGAAACTGGCCCCACGCGCGGCGCAGCGACGGGTCGCGCTGCTCGAGGTCGGAATAGCCGATGATCACGTTCTGCAGCTTCACGGTATGCCGCACGTTCACTCCTGCGCGGAGGTTCGCCGCGCCATGATTCGATCAGTTTGCCGGTCGGCGCCGAGCTGGAAGAACTGCGACCCGACGTCGATGAAGCCCCACCGCGCATAGAAGGCGATCGCGCGCGTGTTGCGCTCCCACACGCCGAGCCACACCCACTCGCGCGCGCGCTCCGTGGCGAGATCGAGGCAATGCTGCATCAGCGCCGCGCCGACTCCGGTACCGATCCAACGCTTGCCGGCGTAGAGCCGTGCGATCTCCATCGCGTTTCCGGGCGCGATCCCGTTCACGCCAGCGGGCGCCGCACCCTCGCGCAGCATCGCGTATCCCATCAACGTGTCACCGCGCTCCGCCAGCAGTACGGTGCAGGCGGGGTCGGCCAGCTCCGCGCGCTGACGTTCCTCACCGAACGCCTCGGCGCGATAGGCCGCCATGTCCGCTGGCGTGTTGTCCGCAGCGAAGGTATCAGCGAACGCCGCGGCGGCAAAGCCGGCCAGCGCGAGGGCATCCGATGGCGCTGCCTGTCGAATGGAGAACGGCGCCGAGTCGATCGTGAGAGCCATGGACGACAAGCTAACGCGGCCGAGTCAGCGCCGCGCGAGCGTGCGCAGTCCCATCGCACCGTTGAGCCAGCGTACCAATGGCACCAGCCGCTCGAACTCCCGCGCCAGGACATCCGCGAGCTTCGCGCCGAACAGGTCGCGCTCGCGCACCAGACGTCCCATCGTGAACGACTGATGGCGCAGCAGCTCCGCCGCTGGATGATCGGCGTCGAACCCGCGCGGCATCCGCGTCAGCATCGCCTCGCGGGCCAGGCCGCCGAACGGCTTCAGCGCCGGCGCACGGAGGATCCTGGCAAGCGACGCGTGCTCCTCGGCGATCTGCTCGCGAAGGCGCGACAGCGTCGGGCGTGGCGGCATCCAGATCCCGCCGCCCACCCATGCCTCGTCCGGTCCGATGTCGAAGTAGAATCCCGCGCCGCCGTGTGCCGCGTCGCCGCCCACGCCGCGACCGGCGTCCATGTGGTAGAACCAGCAGGCGGCGTTCGTCTTGTACGGCGACTTGTCATTCGAGAACCGCACGTCACGATGAATGCGGAAGAGCGAACGCTTCGGGTCGCCGACGATCTCCGGTGCAAGCGTGGCGAGGCGCACGTCCATCTCCTCCACCAGCGCCGCCATCGGCCCGCGTACTTCCGACTCGTAGCGGTCGCGATTGGCGAGGAACCAGTCGCGATCGTTGTGGCGGCGCAGCCCGCGCAGGAAGGTGCGCGCTGCCGGACGGAATCCGCGAAATTCTCCCGGCAGCGACGCCGCGCGCCTCACGCCGGCGGGCGCGTGCGGGTGTGCTCTGCCGGCACCACGGGCAGCAGCGGCGCGACGGGCGCCGTGATGCGGAACTGGAACTCCTGCTCCACCATCTGTCGCACCCGGCGGCCCTCCACCTGCGCCGACAGGAAGCGCATGCCGGGCAGCGCCGCGCGCACGGATCCCTCGAACGACGCATTTGTCGCGGCAAGGATTTCCAGGCTGGACGAGTCGGCGCGCCCCGTCGTGTCGATCACGTACCGGGTGTGAACAGTGCCTTCGATGTTCCTGGCGAGCATGTCGGGAGGATACACTGGGGCCGCGCTGCCTTCCACCCGCACGGCACTCTGCTCCGCGTCGAGGATCGAATAGACAGAGTCAGGGGAGTCCACCGGTACCACGTCTGCCGGCAGGGTGTTCTCGCGATTTACCGCGTCCTGCGGGGTCGTCGGCTGCCCGCTCGCTGTCCCGCGGCGCTGCTGACCGAACGGCGATTCCACCCCGCTGGCCGCGCCACCGGCGCCTATCTCCACCCAGGTGATGCGCTCTTCCACTGGCCGTTGGCCCGCCACCCGGTCGGGTGGCGGCAAGTAGTAGATGACCGGTCGCATGCGCTCACGAAAGCTGAGCAGGTCGGAGCTGGGGCCATGCCCATATGCCACCGCACCAAGCAGCACGGCGTGGGCAGCGACGCTCAACAGAGTGCCTGGCAGGGCCGTCGGGCCGTGCGGCGCGGGCGAAAACCAGATGAAGCGCATCGGATCGTCCTCGTGCAACTCCGGGCAGCCCTCACCCGGAAGACCGGAGCGCCATGCAACTGCTCGTGAGCAGATCATGGCGCATCCGCCGTGCCCGAGGCACGCCCGAGGACGCTAGCCGCCGCTGCCCAGCGCGGCGAGCGCCGAGCCCGTCACGCGGTAGGTGGTCCAGTCGCTCATCGGCCGCGCGCCCAGCGATTCATAGAATCGGATCGCGTCCACGTTCCAGTCGAGGACGGCCCACTCCAGCCGGCCATAGCCACTCGCCACGGCGGTCTGCGCCAAGTGCTCCAGCAGTCGTTTCCCGATCCCGCGCCCACGAAAGGCGGGAAAGACGAACAGGTCCTCGAGGTAGATCCCCGGTCGAGCGAGAAAGGTGGAGTAGTTGCGAAACCAGAGCGCGAATCCCGCGGGCTCATCGCCGACCATGGCGAGCACCACCTGCGCCGCCGCCGAGTCGCCGAACAGCGACTCGCGCAGCAGCGCCTCGGTCGCCACGCACTCATGCGCCAACCGCTCGTACTCCGCGAGTCCCTGAATGCAGCGCAGGATCACGGGCACGTCGTCGATCGTTGCGGCGCGCAGGGTCACGTTCGTCGGGGCGGGCACTGGATGGTCGTGCATGATCGGGAACGACAACCCTACAGGCGCAGATACCGCTCTCGCAGGATCTTCAGGTGGTGCTGGGCGTGTCCCGCCGTGATGTAGGCGAGCGCGCGCACGCTCACCGTCTTCTCGCTCGCCGTGCCGGTGCGCGTCCACGCATCCTCGGGCAGCGAGTTGAAGAGCGCCAGCGTGGCTTCCCGCACCGCCTTCAGCTCGGCGGCCAGCGCGGAGAGAGTCCGACGATCGGAACCCGCGGTCTCCGCGTACGCGTTCTCGTCGAACGACGCGAGCGGCGTCCTGTCACCACGCGCGACACGCAGCGCGCGGTAGGTGAAGATGCGCTCCGCATCGCTCACGTGACCGACGACCTGCTTGATGCTCCACTTCCCCTCGGCGTAACGGTGGTCGCCGCGCGCCTCGGGCAGCTCGGCCAGGACCCGTTGCCACTCGTCGCCATCGCGGTGGAGGATGCTGATGATGTCACCTTCGGGCACGCCAGCCACATAGCCGGCGTAGAAGGGCGCGAACTCCGTGGCGTCAGGACGGCGGGCAGCGGCGACGGTGGCGGTCATGCGAAACTCCGCGTGGAAAGTTCAGGGCGCCGACGCGAGAGTCGGCGTGGGAGCGTTACGCCAGGTGATGAGCAGGATCCCGACGGCCGCGACGACGAGCGCGACGACCTGCGCCGAGGTGATCGGACCCACCATGTCGCTCTTGGCGCGGAAGAACTCCACGACGAATCGCTCCGCGCCGGCGAGCACGCAGTAGATGCCGAACAGCCATCCCGCCGCGTGGGTGTGGTGGCGCAGTCGCCAGAGCACCCCGAACATCATGAGCCCGAGCACTACCTCGAGCAGCTGGGTCGGATAGACACTCACCACAGCGTCCGGCGGCAGCGTGGCGGGAAGTTCGGCATGGTACAGCTGATTCATGACTTGCACCGTGGTGGGCGGAAGCCCACGCGGGAACGCCACGGCAAGCCAGCCATCCCAGACGCGGCCGTAGTCGTCGCCCACCGCCCAGCACCCTGTGCGCCCGATCGCGTAGCCGGCAGCGATACCGACCGCTGCGCCATCGGCGATGCGCAGGAACGGCTGTCGCCGCCAGCGGATGACGATGGCGCAGAGCAGCACCGCGCCGATGAAGCCACCCCAGAAGACGAACCCGGCGCGTCCCCACAGCGCGCTCACGCTGTGCATCAGGATCGCGTAGTAGACCTTGCCGCCGATGATGGTGCCGACGAGCGCGGCGAAGGTGACGTCGTTCATCACCGCAGCATCATCGCCACGCGCCTCGAGCACTTCCTGCGCCACCCAGTGCGCCATGCCGAACGCCAGCATCATCGCGATGCCGAAGCCGGTGAGCGTCAACGGTCCGATGTTGAACTCGAACGGGTGATGAACGATCGGATGCGCGATCATCGGCCGCGGCGATCGACGCGGGTCTTCGTCCACACCACTACCGCCGAGCAACTCTGCCCTGGCGTGACGAACTGCGCCGGGATGCTGGCGCCGCTGTACACCTCCACCGCCGCGACTTCATTCGGCTGCACGAAGGTGTCGAGGTCACCCGGATCGAGCTGCTGCCACGGCGCGCCGTCCACGTACACCGTGACGCAACCACCTCCCTGCGCCGAGCGCGTGGAGCTGATCATCGCCTGGCCATTGGACTCCGTGACGCGAAGGCCGGGCGTCGTGCGCAGCACGTCGCTGAACTTGGTCGGCTTGCGCCGGTCCAGGTCTTCCTGGGTGATGAAGTACCCGCCAGCCGACGTCCGCTTGCGATCGAGGAAGCCGACCTTCTGCAGTCCCTCCTCCCGCCGTGACGTCACTTCCACCGGCGAGAGCTGCGGCACGAGCACGCCGAGCTTCACCGTCACCCGCGCCGGCGTGCGCGACGACAGCTCGACGGGCACTTCGGTGGGGCTGTAGCCGATCTGCCGCACGACGAGCGCCTGCGTGCCGGCGGGGAGCGAGTCGAGCACGAACTCACCGTTCGTCTTCGTCATCGTCGCCGCGCTGGAACCCATGAGACCCACGCGAGCGTTGGCGACCGGCGCGCCACTGCGGTTGAGCACGACGCCGCTCACGCGCGCCGAGCCGCGCGGCTGCCTGACTGCACCCGTGTCGCCCGCCGCGACGGCCTTCGGCCGCGCGGCGACGCTCATGCTGCGCATCGCCAGCCGCCCCAGCTCCTGCGTCACCGTCACCTCGGCGGTCTCGCCACCGTCCTTGCGTTGCGCCTGGAGCTTGCCCTCGTACTTCTCCGGGAGCCCGCACAGCCGGTAGGTGCCGTCGGCCTCCACCGTCGCCTCGCGCACGCGCGGCGCTTTCTTCGTCACTCGCAGGTTGGCGGGCAGCCCCGGCGGGTCGGGATCGTACCAGACGAACGACACCCGCGCGCCAACGGCTGCCGAGTCGCTGTCGGGCTCGCGCACGCGGCCCACCAGCGCACCGGGCCCGAGCGCGCGTCGTGCCGCAGGACAGAAGAGGCTCACCAGAAACTCGCCGGACGGCACGGCAATCACCGTCTGCGTCACCATGTTCGCCGAGAAGTTCATCGACGGCGTGACGAGCGAGATGCCGAGTGTGTCGAGCATCGGATGCTCGACGTAGACGCGATGTGCGCCAGGCGGAATGCTGTCGATGAGAAAGCGGCCGAGTGAATCGCTGAACGTCATCCGGGCCGTGCCATCCACGCTGACGAGGGCGTGCGCGAGCGGCTCGGCATGCACGCTGTCGAACACCACGCCCTGGAGGTAGCTGGTGGTGGTGTCGGGGGCGGCCGGTTGGCTGGCGGCGGGCTGGCCCTTCGCGGCCGGACTCTTCGCTTCGCTTCCGGTCGGCGTGCTCTTCGGTGCCGGTTTCCCCGCTGGCTTCTGGGCGGCGAGGGGACAGGCGAGCAGGAGCGCCCCGACGAGGGGCACGAGGGGAGAGGAGAGACGCATGGCTTGAATATACGATGAGATCCCCGTCTCTACCCGCGCGCCCCACGACAGGGTCCGGCCGCCGGGCAAGACACCGCTGTCGCCTGCGGCCACCCGGAACGGAACCTGCCTTCCGGGTTGCCATCTTCGACACGGAGCAACCCATGGGCGGCAAGGCAAGCAACTTTCTGCAGAGCGATCGACCCGAATCGGGCGGCGCCGACAAGGACATGCAGCGCGAGAAGTCCGGACTCCTCGAGCGGGACAAGGAGCGCTTCGCGGCCGAGCAGCAGGAGCGGAACGCGGAGAAGACGGAAGAGGATGGGGACGTGAGAAAGAAGGGGAAATAGGCGTGAGGCCTTCCCCTGGAACCCGGGTGATCAGGTGGGAATGCCGGTAGGAACTTGAAGGGGGTGAGCGGCAGGGCCGCTCACCCCCTTCAAGTTCCATCGCGGTTGCGCGACCTATGCCTTGCGGTCGATGCAGCCGGTGAAGTTCGGATTCGTGAGCTCGTCCGTCGGAACCGGCATGTTCACGTCCGGCCCGTAATTGCCACCACGATAGTGCTCACCGACGGGGAACGTGTTGTCCGCCGTGTGGCCCGGGTAGAACCGGATCAGGCGCCGAAGGTCGCCAAGCCGCTGGCCGCGGCTGAACGTCCAGAACGCCTTCTCGCGGAAGTACAACTGCTCCGCGGCAGCGGGCGTGGTCGGTGTCGCCAGCGCCGGAAGGTCGGTGGTCTTCAACTGGATCTCACCGAGCTTCAGTCCCGCTGCCCGAAGACCATTGAGGATCGTCATCATCCCCGGGTAGTCACCCGCCCTCAGCAGGCCTTCGGCTTCGATCAGGCGCGCATCGAGACCGCTCACCAGTGGCACCGGTGTCGTCTGGCTCCACAGCGTGGTCGTCCGCGAGAAGGTGAAGCCGTCCTGCGACTTCGTGGTGTCACCCTTCGCGGAAATGGTGTACTTCACCGGCAGCCGCGGATCCTTTGCCGAGAAGAACGGAATGGCATTCTTCACGAGCAGGTTGCGTGCGTTGCCCTCGAGGCTGTCACCGACCGTATAGCGACGCGCGCTGGCACCCTGCCCCCAGATCGCGTTGGAGCCGCCATTGACGGACATCGTCGCGTCATAGGAATAGCTCGTCGGCACGTTGGCGACGGATACCAGCGCCGCGGCCTCCGCCACCTTGTCGATCCCGAGCAGCGCGCGCGCCTTGCCGACCCGTGCCGCCCGCGTGATGTCGATCGAGGCCGCATCGGTGCCATTGGCGAACGCCAGCGCCGAGTCGTACGACGCGATTGACCGCGCAAACACCTCGGCAACCGTGAGTGGCTTGCCCAGACCGGTGGTGTAGTCCTCCTGGGTGCCATCGCTCAGGGGGATCCCGTTGCAGAAGTCCTGGGCGAGCTGCGCCTCCGCGAAGCCGCGGGCGAAGTACATCTCGGCGATCTTCGCCTTCTCGGTGGGCATGAATTCGTTGAGCGCAGCGATCGCCTGGTTGGTGGCCGTGCGCACGCGCTCCAACTCACGGAACTGATCGCGCACCGACGAGTTGTTGAGCTTGATGCTCCGCTCATCCACTTCGTCGTTCTGGACGAACGTGGAGCTGGTGGACCATTCGTCGGCCAGCAGCCCGCTGAAGAGGAACTCCGGCTCCTGCAGGCCGGAGGTTGCCGAGGTCGAAGTGCGCAGGCGGCCGATGGCGCCGATGTACAGCGCCTGCGCTCCCTGCGCGTTGTTGACGTTGCCCGGAAGGATCAGGTCCGGGTCCTTGGCCTGCAGCAGCGAGTCGGTAACGTTGCTGCAGCCCAGCATCGGGGAGAGGACACCCGCCGCGGCAACCAGTGTCGCGGCGACGGTGAGTCGGCTCCGAATAAGAGTGCGTCTCATTGGTCTGATTCCTTCGCGGCTCAGAAGCCGACGTTGAGTCGGAAGATGAAGTAGCTCGGCGGACCGACGGTCTGGAAATCCTGCGGGGTGTTGCTCGTTTCGCTCGCCGTGAAATCGGTCTCAGGGTCCACGCCGCGATACTTCGTCCAGGTGTGGACGTTGCGGGCGCTCGCCGTGAAGCTCAGGCTGCGTGCGTGGCCGAACATGGCCGTCCAGCGATCCGGCGCCGTGAACGTCGCCGAGATCTCGCGCAGCTTGACGAACGAGCCAGGCTGGAAGAAGCCGTCCAGCGTCTTCGACGGATCGTCGCGCGTGGCGACGACCATTGCCTGCTCCTCGAACGAGGCGCCGGGGTTCATGAGCCCGTTGCAGTTCTGGCGGCTCACGCAGCGAATGCGCTCGGTGTTGTTGTAGTACAGGTTGCCGCCGCGATAGTCGAACAGCGCCTGCAGGCGGAAATGCCGGTCGGCGAGGTCGAGGCCCGGCGTCACGGCGAGGGTGTAGCGCGGCGAGCTGTACCCGCGGAAGATCGGGTCCGCCCCGACGAACACCTCGTTCAGCGCCGGGTCGTCGCTGTGGGTGAGGATCCCGTCGCCGTTCTTGTCCTGCCAGCCCGTGATCGGCTGCGCCCACAGGCCGAACAGCGGATAGCCTTCCACCGCGCGCGTCGTCGTGCCGATCTGGGCCGGCGTGTCACCGAGGCTGACCAACTTGTTGTCGTTGATCGAGCCGTTCAGCGTCACGTCGAGTCCGACACGACGGTTGTTGATGAGCTGCCCGTTGACGAGCATCTCCCAGCCCGAGTTCTGGACCGCGCCGAGGTTCTGGCGCACCGAGGTGGCCGCGCCGACCGACGGCGGCACGATGGCGGAGATGAGCGCGTCCTTCGTGCGCTTGTGGTAGTAGGTGAAATCGAGCGACGCGCGATTGTTGAACAACTGCGTCTCGAAGCCCGTCTCGAACTCCGTCGTCCGCTCGGGCCGCAGCTTTGTGTTGCCGACCGTCGAGTAGAGCACACCTGGCTGGTCGGACCCGCGCACGTTCGGCGAGGTAGCCGCGAAGGTCCGCAGCGCGTCGTTCGAGCCGGGCTGCACACCCGATGCTCCGTACGCCGCGCGGAGCCGCAGGTTGTTCAGCACGTCGATCTTCGGGAAGAATTCCTCGTCCGAGATGATCCACGACGCGCTCACCTTCGGGTAGACCACGCGCTGGAAATTCGTACCGAAGGCGCTGTTCTGGTCGGTGCGGAGTGCCGCGGTCAGGAAGAGGCGGTCACGCAGGGCGACGGCCTCCTCGATGAACAGGCCGAGCGTCTTCTGGATCGTGTTCGCCTCGAAGGCCTGCGGCTCCGCACCCGCGCTCGCGGTCTGGGATCCCGGCGGGAGGTTCGCTGCGTAGGCCTCCGTCTGCGCGAACGTGTAGTTCACGTACTGCGAGCCGACGGTCGTCTTCGAGTTCACCCAGGCCAGCGGGTTGAAGTTCGCCGTCGCGCCGACATCCGCCGAGAGGTTCCGGATCTCGGTACGCTCGGCGTCCTTGAATCCTTCGCGGTACCGCGAGGTGATCGGCGGGCCTTCGCCACGCAGCAGCAGGTCGTCGTCACGCCGCGCCGTGAGGTCATTGCCGATCGTGCCGCGCAGCGAGAGCCAGGTGCTCGGGCGATACTGCGCATTGGCGCCGAGGATGAAGCGATTGACGCCCTGCCCCGTCTTCTCTTGCCAGCTGTAGCCGGGCGTCCACGCCCGGTAGCCGTTGAGGGGCGAGCCATCGGTGGGCACCGTGCCGCTCGTCGACACGTTGCCATTGTCCTTGTAGCCGGGGCCACCGAACAGGTGCGAGCCCAGGCCCGCGGTCGCGTTGGACTCGAGCGAGAAGCGCGCCTCGCTGTTGATGAAGCCCGCATTGACCGCCATGTCCAGCTTCGGCGAGATGGCCGTATTGAGGTTCGCGCGGAAGGAGTTCCTCACCAGCGCGTTCGGCCGATCGACATAATCGTGGATTTCCGTATTCGACGCGGCGAAGCGACGACGCTCGAATTCGGGCAGGCTGAGCACGCCGACCTCGTCGAAGCGATCGCCGGAGACGAAGAAGCGCACCTGATCGCTGCCGCCGGAGACCTGCGCACCGAATGCCTTGCGATTGCCGGTGCCGAGCGGCGTGGCGTCCGGATCGTTGATCGGGCTGTACGTCCGCAGGCTGTCCATGATGCAGGCGGCCGGCCCATTGGCGTCCGACAGCTGCGGCAACGAGCACTGCTTGTACGCCGTCGTGTTGGGAGCGTGGCCCGCAATGGTGTAGTTGGTGGAGTAGTCGTTCAGGTCCTTGATGAGACCCCCTTCGGCGTGCAACGCCCACTGCGCGGCGCCGGCGCGACCCTTCCTCGTCGTGATCACGACGACGCCGTTCGCCGCATCGGTGCCGTAGAGAGTGGCGGCCGAGGGACCCTTCACGATCTCGATGTTCTCGATGTCCTCGGGATTGAGGTCGCCGACGCGGTTGGCGCGGTTACCTCCGGTGCTGAAGCCCGATCCCTGATCGCTCGTCATCCGAATGCCGTCGATGATGTAGATCGGATCGTTGTTCAGTGACAGGCTGTTGTTACCGCGAATGCGGATGCGGGAGCCGACACCCGTCTGCGTTCCCGTGAGGACGCTCACGCCGGCCGCGCGCGAGTTCAGGACGTCCGACACGCTGCTGATCGGCGAGGTCTTCGTCACTTCAGCTGCATTGATGCTCGAGACGGAGTTGCCGATTTCCACGCGACGCTGCTCACCGGTCGCCGTCGTGACGACTTCCTTGAGCGAGATGACCGCCTTCGTCAGCGCGAAGTCCACCGTCGCGGTCTGGCCGGCGGCCACCGTGATCGGCTTCTTGGATTCGGCGTAGCCGATCCTGACCGCTCGGACCTGTTGGGTGCCGGACGGCACGCCACGAATCGTGTACCGTCCGTCCTGATTCGTCAGGGCGCCCAGAGTGGTGCCGATGATGAAGACCTGTACATCCGGAACCGGCTGTCCGGCTCCTGCTTCCGTCACTCTGCCTGTGACGATCGCCTGCTGTGCCTGTGCGGCTGTCGTGCTCGCGAGGAGCAATCCCAACGACAGCGCCCCAAGCCAGGCGCGTGAAGGTGTGCGGTGCATCTTCCCTCGGGTGGGAGGTGGGGAGTACTGCCGGCACGATCTGCGGCGAAAGACCTGACGCAGCGGAACGCGCCGAAGGGACGGGAGTGCCAACAACGGAAGTCTGGCGGTCGCCGGCAAGGAGCCGACTTTACACAACGCCCATCGTGTCGGCAAGCTTACGATGCGATCCGGCGATACTGACTCTCCCATTGTCATGCCCCGTCACTCCCCCAGTCCGGTGGAGGCACCCGACCTCTCCCCGGCCCACGACCCCGGCTTCGCCGACGCTGCCCTCCGCGCCGAGCAGGCACTCGCCGCTGTGCCGCCTGCACTCGTCGGCGAGCCGGTGCGACTTTCCGACGGCCACGAGATCCGCGTCGGCACTGCATCGTGGACCGACCCGACGATGGTGCGCGGCAACGTCTTCTATCCGCGCGGCGTCTCCTCAGCGGCCGACCGCCTTCGCTTCTACGCGGAGCAGTTCCCGGTGGTGGAGGTGGACTCCAGCTACTACTCGCTCCCCGAGCGCACCACCGCACGGCTGTGGGCCGAGCGCACTCCGCCCGACTTCACCTTCCATGTGAAGGCGCACGCGCTCATGACGGGGCAACCGACCGAAGTCGCGCGTCTGCCTGAAGGGTTGATCGACGAGCTGCCGCCCGAGCTCGCCAGCAAGAAACGCATCTACGACAAGGATCTCCCGCTCGAGCTCTACGATGCGGTGTGGGCCCACTTCATCGATGCGCTCGAGCCGCTGCGCGAACAGGGCAAGCTCGGCGGCATCCTGCTCCAGTATCCGCGCTGGTTCCTTCCCACCCCGGCCAACAAGGACCTACTCGCCGAGTCTGCAGCTCGGCTCGCCGGCATTCCCGCCACGGTAGAGTTCCGCAATCGCCTCTGGTTCAACACGCCTACCTCCACCGGCTGGACGCTGGACATGCTCCGCGACCTCGGCTTCACGCATGTGATGGTGGACGGTCCGCAGGGACTCGACAGCAGCGTGCCCTTCGTGCCCGCCGTGACGACGCCCGGTCTCGCGATGGTGCGCCTGCACGGCCGCCGTTCCGCCACCTGGGAGGCGGCGAAGGTGCCGACGGTTGAGCGCTATCGGTATCTCTACTCTCCCGAGGAGCTGGCACCGATCGTCCCGCTCGTCGAATCAGCGGCCGCCGAAGCGACACGCACGATCGTGTTCTTCAACAACTGCTACGGGAACTACGGCGCGACGAACGCGCGGGAGATGGTGGCGGCGCTGGCGCGATAGTGCGGGGGGCGGGGATGCCGACTCCTTGCCTCCTTGCCTCCTGTCCCCGGAGCTACGCAGCTACTTTCGATTCGCCATCCAGTACACCACCCCGCCGATCCCGACGAACGCCAGCGCACCACCCACCACCTTCATCTCGAACAACAGCGGCTGTTCGTCTCCCGACGGCGGGATCATCGCCACGACCATCGCGAACATCGTGACGAGCAGTCCGCTCAGTCCCACCACCCACGCTCCTGCCTTGCCTCCCGGCACGCGCACGGTGTCCGGCGGCGCGGGCGTTCTGCGGTGCAGCAGGAACGAGATGAACAGGTAGCAGTACGGGATGAAGTAGATCAGCAGCTGGGTGTCGAGGAGGATCAGGTACGCCTTCTCGACCGTCGTCCCCTTCCCCAGTACGCTGATCAGGAGGAAGATCGTCGCCAGCGACGCCTGCACCAGGATCGCGACGTACGGCGTCTTCCACTTCGGGTGCACCCGCCCGAACGCCGGCGGGAAATACTTGTCCAGGCCGATCGCGAACGCCACGCGCGCCGGCCCGGTGAGCCATGCGCCCACGCCGCCGATGTTGCCGATCGTGTACGCCGCCGCGGCGAGCGGCGCGAGCCACCAGAGTGCGGGACTCAACTGCCGCGCGCCCGCGTCGGTCGCCTGCAGGAATCCGGACACGATGTTGATGTCACCGGTGGGCACGAGCCACAGCAGCGCGCCGGTGCCGAGGATGTAGACGAGCGCGATCAGCGGTGCCGCGATGAGGATGGCGCGCGGCAGGGTGCGCCGGGGGTCCCTCACCTCGCCGCCCATCGCGCTCGACAGCTCGAGGCCGGCGAACGCGAACGCGATGCTCGCCCACAGGTTGAGCTCCCCGAAGTTGCTCAGGTCGGGCACGATGTTCTGCGCCGTGATCGGGTTCGCTGCCGGCCTGTGCATCGTGACGGCTGCCGCGCCGAGCACGATCAGGATGAGCCCGGGGATGTACGTGCCGACACCGCCCGCGTTCTGCAGCCACTTCCCCGTGCCCACCCCCACCACGTTCATCAGCACGGCGAGCCACAGGCACACCAGCGTCGCCGTCAGCACGTACGTCCAGTTGCTCGCCAGCGTGCTGTCGCCCTTCCCCACCACGTACGTCGCGATCACCGCCGTGGAGATCAGCAGATTGGGGTAGTACAGCACGTTGTTGATCCAGTAGCACCAGCCGCACACGTAGCCGTGCTTTTCACCGAGCGCGCGCTTGGTCCACTGGTAGATGCCGCCCTCCTGTGGAAAGCGTGACGACAGCTCCGTCACCACCAGCCCCTGCGGCACGAAGAAGAAAACCGCCGCCAGCACCCACAGCGCCAGTGCACTCGGCCCCGACTTGGCCGCGGTGGCGAGCCAGCGCAGTCCCACGACCGCCACGAGGTTGAAGAGCACGAGGTCGCGCAGGCCGAGCGCGCGGTTGAGCGTCGTCG
>Ga0157372_10002687_pt1 | contig 19230 bp, 11 predicted proteins | sample C55metaG_FD_115307 | JGI IMG/M metagenome (GOLD analysis project Ga0157372, IMG submission 115307) | Corn rhizosphere microbial communities from Kellogg Biological Station, Michigan, USA - C5-5 metaG | ecosystem: Host-associated > Plants > Roots > Rhizosphere > Soil | place: USA: Michigan... | reverse complement strand
GTGGTGGTTATGAAATTGAGCGATCCCAACAACTGCCCAACGCAGAAAATCGCGATGGACAGAGCCCAGAGTACAACCCCGGCACCTTCTCCCGGCCCGCCAACTTGACCCACCGCACTCAAGGGAGCGTATTGAGTCCAGCCTCCGAGCGTCGGCCCATCAGAAACGAAGAAGGACGACATCAACACTAGAAAGGCGACAAAAGTGACCCAGAACGACATCATGTTGAAGTGGGGGAAGGGCATGTCCTCGGCACCAACCTGGATTGGCAGGAAGTAGTTGCCGAAGGCCGCGAACGGAGCGGTCGTAAGCACGAAGAAGACCATGATGGTGGCATGCATGGTCATTAATTGCAGGTAGAACTCCGGCGTCATGACGTCACCGGGAGCGCCGTTCTTGGTCAGCAGGTGCAGTCCCGGGATAGCCAGATTCGTCCACCCCAGGTGCAGGCGCATCAACCAGGACAGGAACATTCCAATGAGCACCGCCGCCAGGGCAAGACCGTAATACTGCTTCCCGATGACTTTGTGGTCAAGGCTGAAGACGTGCTTGCGGATGAAACTGGTTGGCGCAGCATGCTGTCCCACGTGAGCGTGCGCTGTATCGTGCATTGGTCACCTCAAAGCAAAGATCTGATCGCCGCAGACATGCGGCGCTCCTGCATCACTGCATTGCCTTTTCCTTCTTCATCCAGGCATCAAAGTCTTCCGGCGACAGCACCGAAAGGTAAGCCTTCATGTTGTAGTGCCCCAGCCCGCAAAGCTGCGTGCACACAATCTCGTACCGCCCAATCTTGGTAGCCGTGAAGTGCACGGATAAGTCCATGCCGGGGACAAAATCTTGCTGTACGCGGAGTTCGGGCACAAAGAACGAATGCCCCACGTCTTTCGAGTGCATGATCAGGTGAATCTCTCTGTTGACGGGAACGGCCATCTCGGCGGTCACGACATCATCTTTCGAGTCAGCATCGTGATCGGTGTCCAAGCCGTAAAAGTTCTGATTGGCTTCGTTGATCATGTCGGGATGGATCGGACCGAAGCTTCCGTCCGGGCCCGGGTAGCGGAAGTAAAACGCGAACTGCCCTGCTTGCACCTCGACGGGTACCGCATTCGCAGCCGGTGGCGTGAAGTACACATTCGCCCAGGCTTTGACGCCAAATACGCCGAGCGCGAGGACCTCAGTTCCCACCAGCAGGAACGCGGCCCAAACCATCGCCTTCGCTCCGCCGGGAAAAGTCTTGATCTTGTCTCCGGGCTTTGGATTCGAAAATTTCCAGATAAAGTAGCCGAGGATAAATTGTGACGCCAAAAATGAGATCCCGGCCTCTGCCATGGTCTCGGACATCTGCTCGTCAATGGGGGCGCCGTGAGTGGAGATGTCCTCCGCCATCCACCATGTGTGCCGCAGGATGGGAATCGCTGACACAATTGCGATTACAAAGATCGTGATTGCGAAGAATTTCGCCATGTTGCCCTCGCCTGAAACGGTTCTATTGCTGGTGGGAGTGTCTCTGCGAGCCACCGCCCGAAGGCGGCGGCTCAGGAGACACAATTTCATTTCCCTTTGAAGGTGAAATCGGCTTTTGCCGGCGCGGCCCCGGAGACGGTTACTTTTGCGGTTTGCGTTCCCAGGGTTTCCTGCCAAGCCGTCACAGTGTAGTTTCCCGGCGGCACATTACTGATCGTGTAGTTGCCGTTGGCATCGGTGGTGGCGTAGGGCCCCTTCACGACCGCGAACCAGCCATGCATCCAGGGATGGATGTTGCACTTCACCTCGATCATCTCCGGCGCCTTCCAACTCTTCTCAACCGGAGGCGCACCCGGAGGTTGCGACTGGTTCCACGGAATGTTCCCGGTCATCGGATTCGGATTTGGGTGGATGTTGTGCGCCGTCTGATCGCTTGTCGTCACCTTAAAGGTCTGGCCTACATCCATCGCCAGCACGTGCGGCGTGTATTCGCAGTTCTTCTGATCGAATACCGGCACGTTAGTAGCGGGCTGACTCAAAGCCGCGCCGCTCAAGCCTTCGGAGATGTAGAGAACCACGTTCTCCAGACCGCCGCCCGAACCGACGACGACGTTTTCCATGTGCGGCGAGGTACTCGCGTTCGCCTTGGCGCAGTAGGGATCTTTCGACATATCAATCCCACGCATGTGAGGAGGTGTTCCCTCGTACTTCACCGTGCCGCTGATTTTGCCTTCACTTGCTGCGCTAACCTCATGAGTCAAGAGCAATGCGCCGCACAGGACTACCATCACTGCCATCAGAACAGCTGCCAGCTTCTGCAAATTTTTCATAGTTCTCCCTCAGAACTTTGAACCACATCGAGTTGTAAGTACCCACGTTATTGTTGCCCGGAGGGCTGGGCAGGAGCGTTCGTGTCAACCGGCTTCAGGCCAAGTTGTTTCGCGATCGCCTTCTCCTTGCTCGGCTCCGACATCAGTGTGCGGAGATAGAAAACCAGATCCCACGCCTCATCCGGCTTAATGTTGTCGGCGAACGAAGGCATCGGGGTACCATCCAAACCGGTCATGAAAATGCGATAGAGGTCCTGGTCCGAAGAACCGCACTTCGGCCGCGATCCTTCCGTGAAGTTGAACGCGGCGATAGGCCGGCCCAGATCATCTTGCAGGGTAGACGCGGACGGGCCATTCGCCTCGCCCGTCACCCCGTGACACTTCCAGCATTGCACCCGCGCGAAAACTTCGCGCCCGGCTTTAATGCGGTCAGCAGTGACCTCAGGCTCGGCCGGAATCTGAATCGGCGTTCCGGGCTTCTCACTCGCGAAACGCGGCGAGAAGTGCTTAACCCAGGCCACGAGGTCGGCTTTTTGCTGGTCCGTGAAAACATTCCACGGCGGCATGTTGGAGCGATCCAATCCCCGGCCGATCGTGTCCGAAAGATCCTGATCGGTAGGCAACGTGCCTGTCGGAGTGGAGCGGCATTTGAAGATGCCCAGCTGAAAATCGCGGGGCTTCGGATCTACCCAGGGAAAATTCTCCCCCATCCCATCGCCGCGGTCTCCATGACACCCCACGCAGTAACGGCGGTAGTCGTACTGCGCGCTCTTGGCATGGCCGGTAACGTGACCGATGTGGCTCTCCATCCCGATGCGAGCCTCGAAGTCAGCTTTGGTTTGCTGCGCCAGCGAAGCCAGTGGAAACACCATCACAACTGCTGCCGTACAAAGCAAGGATTTGTGCAGTGTTATTCGCATGCCGTCCTCTTAGAAGTCGAAGTCAAATCCGAGCAGCAGGCTGTTGCTGCTCAAGTCTGTTCCGGTCACGGGCGAGGTACCGCGTTGCCGAATCCACGAATACTCGTTGTGGAAAGCAAACCCGGCGCGGCTCGTCATGAAGGGGTTATACCGGTAGCCCACGACATAATTGTCGATATCACCCAGATGGGATGGATTGGTGGCAAATGCCTGCTGTGACATCCGAACCCATTCTGAGCGCTGGAAAATCGTAAGCTGAGGACTGTAGACGTAATGCGTTTCGACGAACGCTCCATTCCACGTGGGATTGCGAGCTCCGGCCGGGAGGATACCCGTCGTGTTGTTGTTCGTGTCCGGGCAGGTGCCCGCCATGATTTCGCCGTAGCAAGCTCCGAACCAGGCACTGTCTTCGCCATGTTGCGTGAAGACCTGGAAGTCAAGATGTGGACCAAGGTAGAACAATCCCTCGAACCCGACCCGACTGAAGCTCTTGTTGCCAATTCCTGAACCAGGCAAAGGAACGCCTCCGCTGGTCAGGTACGTGGTAGGAGCGACGCCGTACATCGCATATCCGCCAATGCGCTGCACACCCAGCTTGCCCGTGCTGAATGCCTGGCTTCCCGCAAAGAATCCCGTGTACGAGTTCTGTCCGTAGGGCACGTCCACGTTGCCGTCGGTTGAGCTAAAGACCGCTGCCGATAAGCGAGTCCGATCATTGCCGGAATGGCCCATCCACTCGGCGCCGATCTGGTTGTCTCCCACCTGACCAAAGATGTTGCCATCGCCCACCGGGATAAAGTGGAACAACTGGAATTCTCCACCACTTTCGGAAAGGGTCAACGTGCGCTTTTCTGAGATGAAGCTGTCCAACTCGAACTTGCCGACCTTAACGTTGAGCCAGGGGCTCTTGAAGAGGTTGTCGAACCTTACGTTCACAGATTCGAAGTGAAATGCCCCCTCCTCGTCGGCAGAAGGGACGAGCAGGAAAGAGAAGTTCTTCTCCAGCGTACCTCCGGTCAGAATGTCGAGGCCACTCAGATTGAATCCGGTGGTGGTCATCCGCTGCTCCCCTGTCGGAGCCGTATCCACAGCCGCCTTGCTTGTGCTTTCCCGGCTCCAAAATGGCGTCATGCGCAAAGTGATGGGCCAATAGGATGCGTTCTGCCAAATCGGTGCATCCCGATCGTTCATGAGCTGATATCCGTTGTCTTTGAATTTCTGACCGAAATAGTTGAGCATCGGCCACGATTCATGACATGCGGAACAGCGCAACCCATACTTACGGGCGAAGGCGGGTAAAGCATTGGCGGGTTGACTGACGCTCAGAACCACGAAAACTGCGAGTAGCGTCAACGGAATTGCAGATGCCGCGAACGAATACTGGCGAGACTGCGTCCCCATACGCATGCCGTACTCCTTCAAATATGTGTGTTACGCAATAAGAATCCCACAACTGCTACGGAAGGATGTTCACGTAAGGCGAATGAATTCCGGGGAACCCCTCCCCGTCATTGGATCGCGCCTACCGGACGGAACCCACGCGCCACCCGGTCGTACCACCTTACCGGAAGCGAATCCTACTACCACCTCCTACCATTTCGCAAGACAATTTTTTGACAAATTTTTTACATCTTCGTGACAACTGTCATATCGTTCACAAGCGCTCGAGGCCAAGCGCGTCAGAACCGTTGACAGACGCCCCGGTCGGACGGTATGAAGGAACCTGAGTTGATTTCCTGTCATGCGGGCCTCAATCTCTCAACCAAAGACCCTCGGCGTGCTTGCGTCACGGACCTCGCTGTGTCTGCGTTTGCTTGCCTTGCTTGCCATCGTGGTTAGTCTGGCCATTCAGCCCGCTCTTGCTCGCGAGAAAGACACCACTCAATACGGTGCTGGGTTGATTGTGAACGTACCGTTCCCAGAGTCCGAAGTGACCCAGGCCGTCAAAGAAGTGATTCAGAATGGGATTATCCGGGGCAGTAAAGAATACGAGCGCGACCAGTACATCACCGGGGCCGAGGTAGAGACCTCTGTTCGCGGCTTCCCAGCCTGGCAGGAAACTGGAACGGTTTTCTACAAGGTGCGGACCCACGCCCTGGATCCAAGAAACTTTAAAGAGAGCGGAGATGTCGGCACTCTCGCTGTCAGATATGTCGTGCAGCCGCAGGGAGACAAGAACACGGTGCTGCGGATCGACGCGATTTTCGTCGAGGACTTCCGGCACACGGTTCACCCCTCCAACGGATCTGTCGAAGGCGCGGAATACAAAGATATTCACGACCACTTGGAAGCACTTAACGCGCTCAAGCAGGAGGCCGCCGCAGTTGGGCAGCGCTCATCCGTAAACGAGAAACTTCTGCGCAATCAGGAGTCCGCACCGTCGCTGCCGGCCCAGAACCGCGCGAACAGTGAGTCCGCACCGTCGCCGGCCAAGGAAGAAATGGCACAGCCAACCGCGCTCACCGAAACTCCCCAGGAACAGCTGAAAAAACTTCGACGGCAAGTGGAGCGGGTGGTAAAGCCTCCCGGCGCACCCTTGAAGGCTTCCCCTTTCCGGTCCGCAAAGACGCTGACTTCGCTACCCAGCGGAACCGAGGTTTTGATCGTCATCGCCACTCCGTACTGGTTGGGAGTTGAGACTCATCAGGGCCAGCATGGCTGGATGTCGCGCGACGACTTGGAGCTGGCACCATGACATGGGGCGCCAGACTCAAAAGGCAGACCGGAGTATTGCTGCTGTTCATCGTCACTCTCCTGATTGGGCAGGGCTGGGCGCAGTCCAACAATTCGGAGCGGACTTTTGGCCAGTCCAAAGACTCGATTGAGAAAGCTGTGAAAAAGCTGCAACCCTCGATGGCTGGCCGCCTGCCGGTACTTGAGGGTTTTGTCGCAAACCCAGACCAGCCGCTGGATCGCTATCGCCGCGCGTATTACCAGGCCTCGGTACAGGTGAGTGCCCACTCCGCTAGGGACTGCATCGTTCACGTCACTACGAAAATTACCGCGTGGTACACGGACCCGGCTGGAGTTCACTCCGGATACCGTCTTCTGAACTCCAATGGGCGGCTGGAATCCGATCTTCTTGATCAACTGTCCGATGAAGTGGCAGCGAATACAAGCACGGTTCCGACTCCCACCCCGGCACCCGCAATGGAGACGACTAACCAACCAGCTCCCGCTCAGAATCAGGCGAACGAGACAACTCAGGTTGCGCAACAACCGCCTCCGGTGAAACGTGCGCCCCCGAGTATTGCGGTCGGAAGTCCTTTTGCGGCCCCGTTAAACCCCAGCCTACCGCCGCGGGAGTCGGCGGCGGCGCCCGCGCAACCAGGAGACCAGGATCTACAGGCTGAGATCAAGAGTTTGCAGGAAGTACTGCAGAATCAGGGACACCCGAACAATCTGGTGATCGTGAAGCAGGCCGGCGTCCCAGTCGTTGGTTCTCCAAGCCTCACGGCGAAGACCCTGTTCCTGGCGAGCCTGCATGATGAGTTCGAGATGCTCGACTTCAATGCTGACTGGGTTCACGTACGGGTCTCCGGACTGCAGCGCGGATGGATCTGGCGGAACAGCCTGGAGATGCCAGATGGCATTCCCGATACAGCCACGCACGCGGGGTCCGGGCCGAAAGCGGCGGCCGAACAGTTATTTCACGTCACCCGCGAGGAGACGGCGCCATTTCCCGGAGACTGGGCACCGCTCAAAGGGAAGAGCGTCAAGATCCTCTCCATCGAGAAAGTCGACGATTCGTCGAAGGACGCTGGGCTGATCATGCGACTGGAGTTCGCAAAAGCCCAGCTGGAAAAGAATTATGACGAACTGGCGCAAAAATCAGGCACGCTCGCCGGAATCGTTTTGATCTTCGATTCCGCCGATGGCGGGATGATTGCAGCCACTCTTCCCGCCATGCAGAAATGGAAGTCGGGCAATCTGTCTGATTCTGCGTTCTGGCATCAGTGCTTCTTCGATCCTCCGGAACTCGGCGGCGGCTCTGGCGGTGCATCCGCCAGCCACTAATTTCGCGGTCTTGACTTACCTCGAATAGTCAATACCAGACCACCAAAATTGATATCGATAAACGCGACAGTGGAGCGGGATTAGAGGTATCATGTCGCATTCGTTCTGCTGGGGAAGGCACTCACGGTGCCATTGGTTTCAAGGGTAGTGTCGGTGCACCAGCCCTCAAGGCTGGACAACGTACCGGCAGCATTTAATTACCGTTTCGAACCCGGTGCGTTCGGCAGGGGTATGGCGCAATACTGTGCGCTGAGGTCATGATGGTTTAAGGCAAGCTAGTAAGTTTCTAGCGAGCCTCCATTCCAACTGGCGGTCGGCGAAACCTTCCACTTCCTGATCTTCGAGTCCAGATCGTCCGGGCCCAAAAATCTCTTCCGCAAGGAGCGCACATGGGACAGCTTGTTACGATCACCAATCCTTCCAGCAACTTCAATCCCCCACCGGTAAAGCACTATGAAGCTTATCGTCCCAAAGCCTTCACCCGCGCAGAACGGGAGACCACAACCCTGCTTTTTGGCGGGCTGACCTGGAAACATGAGCGCATGATGCAGGGCGCGATGCACAACCTGAAATACAACGCAGAACCTTTGCCGAATATTGCGCGAGAGGATCTGGATGCGGGCAAAGAGTTAATCGATGTGGGCGCCTGCTGTCCCACCATCTTCACTACCGGAAATCTGGTGAGCTTCCTGAAGAAGGAAGTCGCGCTTCATGGAAAAGAGCAGACCAGCAAGAAGTATGTGTATCTGACCGCGGGTTCCTGCGGCCCGTGCCGGTTCGGGCAATATCACGAGTCTTACGCGATGGCTCTCGACGGGCTTGGCCTGAAGGACTTTCGAATGTTCCTGCTGGCGCAGGACAAACTGGATCAGGGCGAAACCGGCGGAGGCGGACTTGAAATTACGATGCCGCTCACTTTGGGATTGATATGGGCGATTCTCTGCGGGGATGTGATCACCGATCTGGAGTACGCGACCCGGCCATATGAAGTGAACCCGGGACAAACCGATGCGGTGCTGAAGAATTGCGTTGAGTATATGTACAGCGTTTTTCGAGATCGTCCTGAGCAGGGCGGAAAGCTGAGCACGCTGACCTTCCACTTGGCCAGCAGTTACTTCACGAAAGCGTTGCAGGAAGTGCGCCGCAAGTGGGACGCCATCGAAGTGGATCGGACCCGGGTCAAAACTCGAGTAAAGATCACCGGCGAGTTCTGGTTGCAGACGCACGAAGGCGAGGGGAACTACAACATCAAGAGATGGCTTGAGCAGGAAGACTCCGAGGTGGTGCCTCCGCCAGTCGCGGTCTGGCTGCACTACCTGATGCACCCGGTGATGCGCAAACTCGAGCGCCGCCATTCCCCGAGCAAGCATCCCAAACGCGATGACTTGATGCTCAAAGGGCTGGAACGCATTTTCGTTGGCACCTACAACCGCTTCCGCAAGGCGCTGGCGAATATTCCAAGCGAACTCCCGGACCAGGTGGAATTGAAGAATTTAGCCGAGCCGTTCTATCACTTCGAGCTGCGTGGTGGTGAAGGCCACATGCTGATCGGCAAGGCGCTGTATGCCTACCATCATAAGAAAGCTCACATGGTCTGCGAGCTTTCGCCGTACTCCTGCATGCCGAACACGATGTCCATTGGCTCTATGGCAAACGTGATCGGGAAGTATCCCGACCTGCTTTACGCGCCCATCGAAGTGAAGGGCGATGCCGAAGTGCACGCCTTATCGCGCTGCCAAATGATTCTGACCGAGGCGAAGAAACGGGCGCAGATCGAATTCGAACAGGTCTTGCAGAAAACGGGGCTCACGGTCGAGGCCATTCACGAATATGAGAAGCAACATCCTGAACTGCGGCGCGCCACCTACAAAGTGCCGCACAAGGGATACTCCGGCTTGTCCGCAAACTACGTACTGCACCTCGCGCAGGACCGCGGACTGGCGCGAGCCTGACCAACCGAACTGAATCAAACTGAGCGAGGTGGGTTTATGGCAAACGGATTAGTACAGATTGGGGGAATCGAAGGGCAAGCGGCGGCCGTGATGGCTGCCGCCCCCTCCCCCCAGGTATTTGAAGGCGAGAGCCTGATGTGCGGATTGGACGTGGGCAGCACGACCTGCAAGTACGTGCTGGCGACTCCTCGAGGCAACGTACTGGCGCAGGCGTACGAACGCCATAACACCCGCCAGGCGGAAAAGATCCTGCAGTTTCTCACCATGCTGGAGGCAAAGCACGGGTTCGCACCGGGACGCGATCGCGTCTTCTTTACCGGCTCCGGGGCCGGGATTATTGCTCCGCTCGTAGGCGGCAAAGTGGTGCAGGAGGTCGTGGCGGTAGCGGCTGCGGTGGACAAGCTTCACCCTAACGTCCGCTTCGTCAGCGAAATTGGCGGCGAGGATATGAAGACGATCTTCTTCCAGGGAGAAGGCGCGACCCGCAGCAAGCAGGTCCTGATGCAGAGCGCGTGCTCGGGAGGCACCGGCACCTTCATCGAGAAGACTGCGCGCAAGCTGGAGATTGCTCCGGAGACGCTCTCCCGAATGGGCTACTCCGGATATCCGCTGCACAAGATCAGCAGCAAGTGCGGCATCTTCGCCGAGGCCGATGCCAATACCCTGTTAAAGGCCGGGGTTCCCGTGGAAGAGATCATCGCCTCGTTATTTGAGGCGGTCGTGTACCAGAATCTGGCGACGCTGACGCGGGGCAACACGCCTCTTCCCGAGATCCTCCTGCTGGGCGGACCTAATCTTTTCTTCAAAGGCCTGCAGGAAGCGTGGCGCCATCACTTAGGAAAGGTGTGGAAGGAGCGCAAGGTCGCCGTCGCGGATGATCGCGACGTTTCTAGCCTCATCGGCGTGCCCGACAATGCCTTGTACTACGCGGCGCTCGGGTGTGTGGAAGTCGGCTTACGCGAAAACGCAGCCGCAGGCCTCTATACGGGCCACGAACGGCTGAAGTACTGGATCGAAGAGGGCCAGTACGAAGAGAAAAAGAAAATAGGCCGCGGCGGACTCTGTAAAGACGAAGCCGATCTTTCCAGCTTCAAGGAGAAATACGAAAAGTCGAAGGCCGCGCCTGTGGGCCCGCAGGCCGCCGTCGGCAGCGGGAGCCTGGGGCCGATCGTTCTGGGCTGCGATTTCGGTTCCACGACGGCGAAGGCTGTATGCATGTCCCCGGAAAAAGAACTCCTCTTTTCCTGTTACGCCCTGAGCAAGGGCAATCCTATCGAAGACGCGAAGTCACTGTTCCGGCAGATTCGAACCGTGGTTAGCGACAGCGACATCATGGCTCTCGCCCTGACCGGCTACGGCAAGGATCTGTTGAAAGGCATTCTGGGAGCGGACTGCCCGGTGGTCGAGACCATTGCTCACGCCTCCGCCGGACTTCACTTCTTCCCTGACGCGGATTGCATCTGCGACGTGGGCGGCGTGGATGTGAAGATTATGCTCCTCAATAACGGAGCGGTTACCGACTTCCGGCTCAACTCACAATGCTCCTCCGGGAATGGGGCATTTTTGCAGGGAGTCGCCGAGCGCTTCAATATTCCGATGGGCGAGATGGCAGACGGTGCGTTCCAAGCTAAGGCGATGCCGCAATTGTCGATGGGCTGCGGGGTATTCCTGCAAAGCGATATCGTCAACCAGCAGCGGAAGGGATGGCAAGCAGAAGAAATTCTCGCTGGGCTCTGCGCTATTCTGCCGCTCAATGTCTGGATCTATGCCGGAGGCATGAACAACCTGCAGCAAGTGGGCAGGAAATATATCTTGCAGGGCGGCACCCATCGCAATCTCGCGGTGGTGAAGACCCAGGTGGATTTCATTCTTAACAAGGTTCCCGATGCGGAAGTAGTCGTCCATCCTTATTCGGGCGAGGCGGGAGCCATCGGCGCTGGCCTGGTCGCTCTCGACTGGTGGAAGAATGGCGGCCGCACGATGTTCCGGGGGTTCGACGCGATCGAAAAACTGACCTACAAGACCGCGACGTCGACCGACACCGTGTGCCACTGGTGTCCGGTGAACTGTCAACGCAGCTTCATTGACGTGGAACTGCTCGAGGGCAAGGGACGCCCCTGGAGCAAGGTTCCACTCGCGACGGGCTGGGAGCGCGTCATCGTGAATAATTCGTGTCCCAAGGGGCTGGTCGAGGACTTGACCGAAATGAAGGTCATCAAAGCCGGAATCGAGAAGACGAAGAATGCGTTTCCCAACATTGCAGACATGGTTCGGCAAGAAGGCTTCCGCCGCAACTAAGGGCCAGCGTAAGGATCGCTCGCAACTACGCGTCGGCATTCCCAAGGTGCTCAACATCTGGACGACTCACCAGTTCTGGGTGGGCTTCCTGAAAGAACTGGGCGTCTCTTCGGAAAACATCATCTTCAGTTCCGATACTTCGGAGGAGCAGGGTCGCGAATTCGGCAAGGGACGCGGGACGGTGGACTGCTGTTACCCCGTGAAGTGCATCAGCGGGCACTATGGAGAACTCATCTTCGGGCAGAAGAAAAAGATCAACATTCTACTCAGCCCCATGATTCACTCACTGCCATCCGCGCTCTATGGGCACGTTGAGGATACCGTGACTTGCACGCGCGTGATGGCCGGGCCGGAAAACATTAAGGCGGGCTTCCTGAAAGAGCGCGACATCTTCGCGGAAAACAATGTGGTGTATGCCTCTCCGTTTGTCAGCCTGGGGGACCGGCATGTGGTGACCGAGCAACTCCACTCTTCCTTGAAAGACGTGTTTGATCTTGATGCCGAGGAAACGGCTCGCGCGGTGACGAGAGGCTTTGCGGCGTTGGATGACGTAACCGAGCGCATTCGAAGACAAGGGCGAGAGATTCTCTCCTGGTGTGCGGAAAATCACAAGCCTTGTGTCTTAGTGCTGGCCCGCCCGTATCACATGGACACTGGGATCGGACACGAGATTGAAGCGGAGATTCAGGCGTGCGGCTATCCCATTCTCTGGCTGCAATATCTTCCCACCGATCCGGACCTGATGAATTGGCTCTTTGAGGCGGATCTGAAAGTGGGACGCATCAAGAGTCCATTTGATATTTCCGATGTATGGACGTCCTCTTACAGCAGCAACACCAACGAGATCATGTGGGGCGCTAAGGTTGCTGCACGATGCCCGTGGATCACGTGCGTGGTGCGGCTTTCCAGTTACGAGTGCGGCATGGATCAGCCCACCTACACTCCATCGCAGAAGATTGTCGAGGCGACGGGAACCCTCTACTTCAAATTCGGCGATCTCGACTCCACTAAACCGGCAGGAGGAATCAAGATTCGTGTTGAGACTATTTCTCATTACCTGGGCAAGTACTCTCCACAAATCATCCAGCGCAAGTTGAGTTACCTGTCCCCGCACTGCCCACTGGCGGAATTGAACTCGCCCACAGAACCTTCGGCAGCCGAAACGGCGCGAATCACTGTGGTGTAGAGTCCCAACGTATTGACTTCACTGTCAAAAGAGTTTTTCATACGATGTCGTACTAATCCGTTTTAGTCCTAACTTGTCTAACGGAGACATCGTGCCGATCTCGTTCGATCAATTATTTTCCGACATTCTCTCTCAGCGTCGTGCGGTGCGCGGTTGCGTGCACCCCCTCTGGATCCTGCTGTTATGCGTCGTGGTACAGATCACTGCCACCGCGCAAATCGCAAGGCCAGCGCCCGCGCAACCCAATGGAATTAACGATCCGGCCTTGGATGCCAAGATCGAAACCATCCTGCAACAGATGACGCTGGAAGAAAAAGTTGGGCAGTTGGTGCAATATTCTGCCGGCCAGCCGACTGGGCCGGGAACGGGACGCAGCGACTATGGGGACATGATCGCGAAGGGGCAGATCGGCTCGCTATTCAACGTCACCGATCCTCATCAGATCAACATGTACCAACGGATCGCGATGGAGAAAGCCCGGCTGCACGTTCCAATTTTGTTCGGGCTGGATGTGATCCATGGATTCAAGACAGAGTTCCCCATTCCGCTAGGATTGGCTTCGACATGGGATCCGATAATCGTGGAGAAAGCGTCGCGGGCTGCGGCCATGGAGGCCTCGGCCAACGGGATCCGCTGGACATTTTCCCCGATGGTCGATATCGCGCGTGACGCGCGCTGGGGACGCATGGCGGAAGGTGCGGGCGAAGATCCATTTCTCGGCTCGGCAATGGCGGCCGCTTACGTCCGTGGATATCAGGGGCAGCGCTTGGACGCTCCGGATAGTATCGCGTCCTGCGCCAAACATTTTGTCGGATACGGCGCCGCCGAGGGCGGACGAGACTACAACACTACGGAGATTTCGGAGCACACGCTGCGCGAATTCTATTTACCGCCATTCCATTCTGCTGTGGAAGCTGGCACGGCTTCCTTGATGAGCGCGTTCAACACGCTGAACGGGACGCCGGCATCAGCGAATCCATTTACCCTCAAACAAATTCTGCGAAACGAGTGGGGCTTCAAGGGACTAGTCGTGAGCGACTGGAATTCTATCGGAGAGCTCATCATAAAAGGACTCGCCAACGATGGCGCTACGGCTGCGCGCAAAGCGTTTCTGGCCGGGGTCGATATGGACATGGTGAGCAGCCTGTATCACGACAATCTGCAGGCGCTGGTCAGTTCGAGGCAAATACCCGCCGCCGCCATCGACGAGGCGGTGCGGCACGTGCTGCGGGTAAAGTTGGCGCTGGGTTTGTTCGAGCATCCCTATGTCGATGAGGCAGCTGCACCCAAGGCGCTCTACCATCCGGAGAACGTCGCGCTGGCGCAAACCGCTGCGGAACGCTCGTTCGTGTTGCTGAAAAATGCGAGCGGGCCGGAGGGTAAGCCTCAGCTTCCGCTCTCCAAGGGCACTCAGAATTTCGCTTTGATTGGCCCCGTTGGGGAGGATTCCTCGTATCCCAATGGAACGCCGCCGGGATCGGGCCCGCGCACCAGTTTCCTGGCGGCGCTGGTGCAAAGAGTAGGAAAGGAACACGTAGCCCGCTACAAGGGGAGCGGCATTCTCGACGGGACCGACCAGGATATTGCAGAAGCAGTTGCGGGTGCGCGCAAGGCTGATATTTCCATTCTGGCGCTGGGCGAGAGCCCTGACATGAGCGCCGAGGCGGCTTCGCGCGCGCATCTGGGACTGCCCGGTCGGCAGGAAGAATTGCTCGAAGCAGTAGTAAATACCGGAAAGCCGGTGATCCTGATCTTGTTCAGCGGACGTCCGCTAACGTTGCCATGGGCCTTCCAGCACGTCCCGGCTGTTATGGCGGCATGGCTTCCGGGGATGAGCGGTGGACCGGCGCTGGTGCGGACTCTATTTGGCGACGTGAACCTCAGCGGCAAGCTGGTCGTGAGTTGGCCTCGCAGCGTGGGCCAGGAACCTCTCTACTACAACTCCAACAACACGGGTCGGCCTCCCGCGGGAACCGATCTGACGCACCCTCCCTCCAACATCGAAGAAAGATACGTGTCGCGTTATATCGATGAGCAGAACGCTCCTCAGTTTCCTTTCGGCTACGGACTCTCGTACACGACCTTCTCTTACGGCGCAACTAAAGTTAGCGCAGACCATCTGAGCGCCGGAGAACTAAACCGAGCTCTTACTGCAAACAATCCCCCAGCACTGACGGTCGAAGCCGACATCAGCAATGCCGGATCACGCCCAGCGAATGAAGTGGTGGAACTCTACGTTCGCCTGCAGGGTACGAGCACCGAGCAACCGGTGCGAGCTTTGAAGGGCTTCCAGACGATTACTTTGGGCGCGGGAGAAACAAAGCCGGTGAAATTCGAATTATCGCCAGAATCATTTGCTAGCTGGAATGATCGCAATCAATTCGCCGTGGAGCCCTCCAAGCTTACGGTATGGATTGCTCCGGATTCCGCGCGTGGAACCCCAGCGCAGGCTGACATCGTGCCTTGAGTCGGGCAAATGTTCATGCCCGAGAATTAGGCATGCGCCGTCATCGTTTTTTTCTGAGTACGACCACTCATGCTGCCACCAGGCTGCGCTTGCTGGGAGATCTGGAACTGCTCCACTAACTGGTGCAACTGCGCCGCCATTTCCGCCAAGTGGTTGGCAGCTTTCTGTGATTCCTGCGCGCCGGTGGACGTACCTTGCGCAGCTTCGGCAACACCGGCAATATTCTGAGTAATTTCGGTCGACGCCTTGGCGGCGTCGGCCACATTCCGCATCATCTCATTCGTGGTCGCGCTCTGCTCCTCGACCGCGGTCGCGATAGTGCCTGATATTTCGTTTACCTGATTGATAATGGTGCTGATCGTGCCAATCGCCTCCACGGCATGACTGGTATCGTTTTGGATAGCGGCAATTTTGGGGCTGATGTCCTCGGTGGCCTTGGCAGTTTGACGGGCAAGTTCTTTGACCTCGCCTGCAACGACCGCGAAACCCTTGCCCGCCTCTCCGGCGCGGGCAGCTTCAATTGTGGCATTGAGCGCGAGGAGTTTCGTCTGCTGCGCAATGGAAGTTATGAGTTTGATCACGTCTCCGATTTCCCGGCTGGACTGGCCGAGTTTGCTGATGGCCAACGTGGCCGTGTGCGCAGTCTCCACCGCGCGAATCGCGATAGTCGCAGCTTCATGAGCATTGGAGGCAATGGATTGGATGGTCGTGGTCATTTGCTCCGCGCCGATCGCGACACTCTGCAGATTCTGGCTTACTTTCTGGGTCGCCTGCGAGACCACATTGGCCTGGGCTGAGGTCTCGACCGTGCTGGCAGAGATTTGCTGGCTGGTGGCTGAGAGTTGTTCGCTGGAAATAGCAACGTGCGTGGAGGTATCCGCGATTGACCGAATCACATCATGCAGGCTTTCTTTCATTTGGTTCAAGGCGTCTCCCAGTTCGGCCAACTCGTCGCGCCCGCCGATCTTCATGTCTGCCTGAATCAGATTCCCCGCGGCAATGGCATGGGCAAGCTGAAGAGCTTCCTTCGTCGCGGTCGAAATGCCGCTGCCGCTCGTTATGCCAATGAAAGTCACCATCAGCGTGACGCCCAGACCAAGCGCCAACAGAGCGAGCAGGCCGTTGCGCACGCTGGCCTTCGCGCCTCGATCCATTTCTGCCTGGTAGGCCTGCACTAGCTGAACTGCCCGGCTGGTTGCGGCGGTTGCCGGGCCAGCGAAAGCGGAAGCGTCCTCAAGTGCAGCCATAGCTTCACTGCGATCCCCTCTCTTCAGCGCGGGGATCAAACGGCTCTCGCAGATCTGCGCGTACTTGCGATTGGCCTGGTCGGCGTTGACCAGCAGCAACTCCCGGATGGCGCCTTGCGGCAGGCGCTTCGACCAGTTCGCGACCGCATCTTCGTATTCCCGGTTCCGCTGGTTGTACAAAGCGATTTTTTCGGGAAGCTTGCGATCGCCGAAAATCAACATGTCTCGAGCCGCAAAACGCACCCGTTCGAAGTCAAGATTCGGGGGCATCGTATCGGCGGCGAGATCTGAATAGAGCTTTATCTCGGTTTGAACTATGCCCCCCACCTTTACCTTGGAGATAGTGATATAGGACACCACGGCAAAGCTCAGCAGCCCCAGCACCGACATTGCAACCAACAGGCGGAGTTTGGTTTCGATCTTCGTGTACTTCAAGCTGAACATGTTCATGCCTCCGAATCCGCTGCTGGCAGCCCGAGATGGCCTCGTGTTAGCCGACAGCGGCGGCCTGCTCTGCAGGCTTATCGAAATTCGGTATCGCACTTCGGACGATCGCGGGCAGATCCAGTATTTCTATGACGTTATGATCCGAAACGAACGAGCTAATCACTCCAGGACGGGACGCGAGAGGTTCCACCGTCAGCTGCTCGTCAACAATGTCGATAATGCCATCCACAATCACGCCAACCGTATGCCCCTGGTCCGTATAGATGACGGCCTCGAGCGTATTGCCGGAGGCCGATGGCAGTGCTATTTCGGCCGGGGCCAACGCTTGCGAAAGGCGCAAAACGGGGATCACGCGCCCGCGGTATTCCATCACCTCCCGCTGCCCGCTGCTGCGGAGAAAGCTTGCAGGAAGCCGTTCCAGACGCGCCACGGCGGAGAGCGGAATGGCAACCTCTGCTTCCGGACCATTGTGGGCCAACAAGAATGCCTGCCGACAAGGCGGGGCTGCAGGCAAAACACGCGGAGAAAAACTCGCGCCCGCGGGTTCCTGGTCCTCCCGGATCACGTGCGCCCGCTGCGCGAGTCCGACGACATCGAGGATGAGAACAACCCGGCCATCTCCCATGATGGTGGCTCCGCAATAGGTGTTGATGCCCTTCAAGTGCTCCCCGAGGGGCTTCACGACGATCTCCTCGGTATGGAGAATGTCGTCCACAACCAGCCCGAATCTCCGCGTGTCGGCTTGCAGCACCACAATGTTGGTTACCTTGGACCTGGAGTGGCCGGAAGCGCCAATGTTCAATTCGCAATCGAGGTCGACCAACGGCAACAAACTTCCGCGCAGGCGATAGACAGGGTGCCCGTGCACCCTCTCAATCTGCGGGCTTGCGCCAGTTCCGTCCAAGCCGACCAGTTCCAGAACGGCCGCTTGCGGAATGGCGAAGCGCTCATTCCTGCAGCCCACGATCAGCGCAGGAACAATGGCGAGGGTGAGAGGAATTTTGATGCGAACGGTCGTGCCTTGTCCGGCAATCGATTCGATATCAATGGCGCCGCTGATCCTCTCCACATTGGTTTTCACCACATCCATGCCGACGCCTCGTCCGGAGACGTTGTTGACCGTTTTCGCGGTGGAAAATCCGGGCAGAAAAATCAGATTGAATATCTCCCGCTCGCTCATGCGCTTCGCCTGTTGAGTGGTCACCAGGCGGCGTTCGACTGCCTGGCTGCACAGCGCTTCCAGGTTCAACCCTGCGCCGTCATCAATCACTTCCACCGTAACTTTGCCTCCTTGCTGACGAGCGCGAAGCTGGAGTCGGCCGCAAGAATCCTTTCCAAGCCTTTGACGGAGCTCTGGCACCTCGATTCCGTGGTCGATAGCGTTGCGGACCAGGTGAGTTAAAGGATCGCGAATCGCTTCCATGATGGTGCGATCCAGTTCCGTGTCCTGGCCTTCCATGTCAAGCCGAACGTCCTTGCCGCAGCTGCGGGCGAGATCGCGAACCGTGCGCGGAAACTTATTCCAGATGTTGCTGATGGGCTGCATGCGCGTCTTGATGACCTGCTCTTGCACCTGGCTGACAATCAGGCTCACGCGCTGGGACGCCGACTGCAAGACGGCATCCTCGGAGCCATTGCTGAGTTGCAGCAGCTGGTTCCGGGCAAGTACCAGTTCGCCGACCAAGTTCATGACTGTGTCCAGAAGATCTACACTCACGCGAACCGTTTCGAGGCTACCGCGTCCGCGAGCCTCAAGCACTTGCTGCGCCGCCTCGATCTCCTGTTCGCTGCAGAGCCGCATAGCGATGAGGATCTGTCCCAGTCTTCTACAGTCACCTTCTCTCTGCTTTTGCAGCGCCAGTTCTAAATCCTGAGCGCTGAGGCATCCTCTTTCCACGAGGACGGCCCCGAGTTTCGGGGGCGCCACGACATTGGTTACAACTTCCGGCTCAGGGCCGGCGGAAGCCGGGTTGCGCGTCTGCAAGTGTTGCAACTGCTCGAGCAACTCTGGATAGTCATTGCCGCCATCGCTGTCGCTGGTCTGGATTTCATTCAACATGTGGCGCACTGCATCGACCATGGCCAACAGTGCGCTGGTGATCTCCGCATCCAACGGAAGCACGCCATCGCGCAACTTGGACAACAGGTTTTCGCCCGCATGAGCCACTTTTTGCAGCCGAGCGAACCCGAGGAATCCGCAACTGCCCTTGATGGTATGAATAGTTCGAAAAACGCTGCCCAGCAACTCCTTCGAAGTGGGATCGGACTCCAGGCTTACCAATTCCTGATCAAGCCGGTCGAGGTTTTCACGGCTTTCGATCAGAAAATCTTTAACGATGTCGTCCATGCTGATCCCGTATGCGTCGGCATGCATAATGCGAGGCGCAGACGCATAAGTC
>Ga0157372_10002683_pt1 | contig 19253 bp, 16 predicted proteins | sample C55metaG_FD_115307 | JGI IMG/M metagenome (GOLD analysis project Ga0157372, IMG submission 115307) | Corn rhizosphere microbial communities from Kellogg Biological Station, Michigan, USA - C5-5 metaG | ecosystem: Host-associated > Plants > Roots > Rhizosphere > Soil | place: USA: Michigan... | reverse complement strand
GCCGGTCATCCTCAACGACAGCGGCGCGATCATGGCCCACGGCCGTAAACGCCGACTCGCCTCACCAGGGATGCGCACCGCCGTCTTCGCCAGAGATCGTGGGTGCACGTTTCCCGGCTGCGCTCGTACCGCCGCCCAGTCGGAGATCCACCACGCGACCGACTGGGCGCTCGGCGGCGAAACCAACCTCGACAACCTGGCAATAGCCTGCGGCTACCACAACAAATTCGCACCGGAGCAGCGGTGGTCCACGGTGATGATCGACGGCGTCCCGCACTGGCAACCACCGCCCTGGCATCCTGACCAGCGACCACAGCGCAACTACCTACATCACCCCGAGCTACTCACCTAACGAGGGATTCTTCTAGGGTGGCGCGGTGAAGACGCTGGCCGACCGTTTCCGCCGGCATGCCGAGATGATGCCGCCTGGGCTGTACCGAACGTTGATGTTCGCCTTTGCCGAGAACTGGGAAGCCGACGGCGTAGTGGCCGAGATCTGCCGGGACTGGGCGGATGCTCCGACCTCGGCGATCGTGCAGTTACGGCTGTTGGCCGGCATCCAGCGGCTGGTGCTCACCGGCCGGGCACCGCAGTTGGTCCGCTACTACCCGAACCTGGGTGGCACCTCGGCACCTGAGGACGCCTGGCCGCATTTCGAGCCGGTGCTGCGCGAGCACGTGACCGAGCTGCGGGCGGCGCTGGAGATCGCACCGCAGACCAACGAGCCGGGCCGGGCGGCGCCGCTGCTGATCGGGCTGTTCGACGCGGTCCGCCGGTCCGGGCTGGCCAAGGTGCGGCTGCTCGAGCTCGGCGCGTCGGCCGGGCTGAACCTGCTGGTGGACCGGTTCTACGTGGCCGGGGACGGTTGGTCGGCCGGGCCGGCCGATTCGCCGCTGCGACTCCTCGACGCGGCGACCGGCCCGGTGTCGCCGCAAGCATTCACGATCGTCGGCCGCCGAGGCTGCGACCTGGCGCCGATCGACGCGGCGTCGGACGAGGGCCGGCTCCGGCTGACCTCCTTCGTCTGGCCGCATGACCTGCACCGGTACGAACGGCTGCGTGCGGCGTTGGACGTGGTCGCGGCGCACCCGGTGACCGTTGACCAGGCGCCCGCCGCCGAGTGGCTGGCCGATCAGCTGGCCAGCGTCCCGGGGCCCGGCGTGCTGACCGTGGTGTGGCACTCGATCACCAGGCAGTACTGGCCGACGTCGGAGGTGACGGCGGTGGATTCGATCCTCGCCGAAGCCGGCCGCCGAATGCCGATCGCCCATATCGCGATGGAGTCTCCGATACTGGCCAGCGACCCGGCCAGCGATATGCGCGGCTACCAGCCGCCGCTGCTGACCGTGCGACTATCGGTGCCGGGCGGCGTGCTGGACGAGTCGCCGGTGGTACTCGGCACGGTCGCCGACCACGGCGTGCCAGTACGGCTGGCTGCGGTGTGAAACGGCTGCGACGTGATCAGCCGGCGGGTACCTCGGCCAGCTCCGGCTGTTCGGCGCCGTGCGGAATGTCGATGAACTCCTCGCCGGTACGCAACGCGCGCACGATGACCCGGCCGACGTAGTCCGCGCTTTGCACGAAGAAACCCGGGATGACCTCGTCGCCCAGCTGGTAGATGCCGCCGCCGAACTCGGTCGCGGTCAGCGACGGCAGCACCGTGGAGACCACGACGCCGTCGGCCGCCCACTCCTTGCGGGCCACCTCGCCCAGCATGTTGAGCGCGGCCTTCGCCGCCGCGTAGCCACCCACGGTCGGCGGCGCCATCCGGGTGGTGCCGGAGGAGATATTCACGATCCGGCCACCGCCTTGCTCGCGCATCGCCGGCAACACCGCCTGCATCATACCGAGCGCACTGACCACGTTGAGCTGCAACAGCTCGGTGAACTCGGCCAGATCCAGCTCGGCGAGCATTCCGTACAGAGCCACGCCGGCGTTGTTGACCAGGCCGTCGATCCGGCCATGCCGATCCAGGGTGGCCTGCACCAGCGCCTGCCGGGCGGCCGGCTCGGTCACGTCGGTCGGCACAGCCAGCGCGCCGCCGAGTTGCCCGCTCAGCTGATCGAGCCGGTCGGCACGCCGGGCGGCCAGCACCGGCTGGGCACCCGCCTCGTACAGCGCCCGCGCGGTCGCCTCGCCGATCCCCGACGACGCACCGGTGACGACGACGACCTTGCCGGTCAGATCAAGAATCTCCATCGACCCAGTGTGCCTCACGAAGATCGGCTGACGAGTCGATCTTCGTAAGTCCCGGTCGTCATAGCCACCAGAACTTATGAAGATCAGCTTTTGGTTACAGCGACAGCAGGCCGAGCGGGTTTCCATCGCTGACGTAGGTGGAACCGTAGGCCGCGGCGATCCGGATCCAGCCGGGGGCGGTGTCCACGGCCGCCTCACCGCCGCGGGGCAGGAAACCCATCCGGGTCAGCGCGCTCAAGGGTCCGAGCGGCACCTCCACACTGCGGCTGCCGGAGGACGCGGTGAGCACGATCGAGCTCAACAGCGCCTGCTGACCGGATCGGCTGGTGAGGTCGCGCGCCAGCAGCGCGCCGGAGCGGACCACCTCGCGAATCGCCTTGTCCGGCACCACCTCGATCCGCTGCCAGCCGGCCCGCGGCGGCAGGCCGGTCAGCCACTGGGCGTCCTGCCGGGACGGTTCGACCGCGAGATTGGCCTGCCAGCTCAAGAAATCCGCCGCCGCGAACGTCAGGTCGTAGTTGGCGCTCACCGACCTGGCGATGGTTCGACCGGCCAGCACGTCGTAGGGCAGCCGGACGAAGCCGGCGATGCTGCCCGGCTGGTCAGCCGCACCGGCCATGCCGCGCAGCCGGATCAGCGCCTCGGCATCGGCGGTGACGGCCCGTTCGGCCATCGGCGTGAAGTCGGCGAGCTCCGTCCGCGGCAGGCTCATGTCTCGTCCGTCCGGTCGGTGTAGCTGAGCAGGATGCCCCGCTCCTCCTCGGTCAGCCGGCGTGGCCGGTTGCTCGCGAAGTCGAAGGTGACCAGCCGGGTGGCCGCCTCGGCGGCCAGCGCGTCACCGTCGAACACCTCGTACCGCACGATGAAATCGGCACCGCGGACCCGGTCGATCCACAACTCCAGTCGCAGCGGCTCCGGGTGGTACACCACCGGACGCAGATAGGTGATCTCGTGGTGCGCGACCACCGTCCCGCGCGCGAAGGTGGAGTCGTAGCGGTCGAAGAACATCGACACCCGAGCCTGCTCCAGATAGGCCAGGTACGCCGTGTTGTTCACATGGCCGTAGGCGTCCATGTCCGACCAGCGCATCGCGCAGCGGGCGACGAACCGGGCCACCGAACCCCCCTCAACCGACTCAGTCGCGGGTCAGCTTGCGGTAGGTCACCGCGTGCGGCCGGGCCGCCTCGGCACCGAGCCGCTCGACCTTGTTCTTCTCGTAGGACTCGAAGTTGCCCTCGAACCAGAACCACTGCGCCGGGTTCTCCTCGCTGCCCTCCCAGGCCAGGATGTGAGTCGCCACCCGGTCCAGGAACCACCGGTCGTGGCTGATCACCACGGCGCAACCCGGAAACTCCAGCAGCGCGTTCTCCAGCGAACCGAGCGTCTCCACGTCCAGGTCGTTGGTCGGCTCGTCCAGCAGCAGCAGGTTGCCGCCCTCCTTCAAGGTGAGCGCCAGGTTCAACCGGTTACGCTCCCCGCCGGAGAGCACACCGGCCGGCTTCTGCTGATCGGGCCCCTTGAAGCCGAAGGCCGAGACATAGGCCCGGGACGGCATCTCGACCTGGCCGACCTTGATGTGGTCCAGACCGTCGGAGACCACCTGCCAGACGTTCTTGTTCGGATCGATGCCGCCGCGGCCCTGGTCGACGTAGCTGATCTTGACCGTCTCACCGACCCGAACCTCACCCGAGTCGGGGGTCTCCATTCCGACGATGGTCTTGAACAGCGTGGTCTTGCCGACCCCGTTCGGGCCGATGATACCGACGATGCCGCCGCGTGGCAGTGAGAACGAGAGATCCTTGATGAGTACCCGACCGTCGAAACCCTTGTCCAGGTGGCTGACCTCGACCACCACGCTGCCTAGCCGCGGACCCGGCGGAATCTGGATCTCCTCGAAGTCCAGCTTGCGGGTCTTCTCGGCCTCGGCGGCCATCTCCTCGTAGCGCTGCAGCCGTGCCTTGGACTTGGCCTGCCGGCCCTTGGCGTTCTGTCGCACCCATTCCAGCTCTTCGGTGAGCCTCCGCTGCAGCTTCTGGTCCTTCTTGCCCTCGATCTTGAGCCGCTCGGCCTTCTTCTCCAGGTACGTCGAGTAATTGCCCTCGTACGGGTGGGCCCGGCCCCGGTCCAGTTCCAGGATCCACTGGGCCACGTTGTCCAGGAAGTACCGGTCGTGGGTGACGGCAAGGATGGTGCCCGGGTACTTGGCCAGGTGCTGCTCCAGCCACTGCACGCTCTCGGCGTCCAGGTGGTTGGTCGGCTCGTCCAGCAGCAGTAGGTCCGGCTGCTCGAGCAGCAGCTTGCACAGCGCCACCCGGCGCCGTTCGCCGCCGGACAGGTGGGTGACCGGCTCGTCGCCCGGCGGGCAGCGCAGCGCGTCCATCGCCTGCTCGATGCGGGAGTCCAGTTCCCAACCCTCGCCGTGCTCGATCTTCTCCATCAGGTCGCCCTGCTCGGCCAGCAGCGTGTCGAAGTCGGCGTCCGGGTCGCCCATCGCGGTGGACACCTCCTCGAACCGGGCGAGCCAGCCGCGCATCTCGACCACCGCGTCCTCGACGTTCTCCCGGACGGTCTTCGACTCATCCAGCGGCGGCTCCTGCTGCAGCAGGCCGACCGACGCGCCGGGGGCGAGCAGCGCGTCGCCGTTGGAGGCGGTGTCCAGGCCGGCCATGATCTTGAGGACGGTGGACTTGCCGGCCCCGTTCGGACCCACCACGCCGATCTTGGCACCCGGCAGGAAGGCCAGCGTTACGTCATCGAGGATGACCTTGTCGCCGTGCGCCTTACGCACCTTGTGCATGGAATAGATGTACTGCGCCACTAGAAGTCCCTCAGTCTCGATTACGCGTTGCCTCCAGTGTCCCAGACGCCGAGGCATCGACCAGCACGGCCGGACGATGTGCGTCATGCTCCAGCGGCGTGCTGGCAACGCCGGAGCATGACGCGTTTGAGCTCCGCGGTACGTCCGGCAGCCGTAGCATGATCCGAACAAGCTAGGAAGGAGTCCAGCAGATGAGCGACGCCGCTACCGCGGTGACCTGGGTTGCCCTGCTGGTCGCCGTGGCCGCCGCGCTGCTCTCGGTCTGGCGGCTCCGGCGAGGCAGCCCGACGGGTGGCGGCCGGAACGGCAAGCTGGCCACCCTACTGATCGTGATGATGGCGCTGTTGAACGCCGTGCCGCGGCTGGCCGGCGCCTCGAGCGGCCTGACGCTGATCCTGAGCATGCTGGCCCTGATGCCGCTCGTGGGATTCGTGGTGCTGTTCACCCGCACCGCCCGGACCGGCCAGCACTAAAACCGGTTGGCCGCCGCCGCATCAGGTTGGCACGCTGAGCGGCATGTCCACGCCTGAAGACCGTTCGGCCGCGCCGCCGGCGCGCGGCGTCCGGTTGCCCTGGCGGGAACTGCCGGCACCGGTCCGCGAAACCGTCGAAGGATCGCTGCCCAGCCCGCTCGCCGGCGTGACCGATGTGGCGGGTGGGTTCTCCCCCGGTGGCGCCGCCCGGCTGCAACTGTCCGACGGCACGAGCCGGTTCGTCAAAGCCACCAGCAGCGAACTGAACGAGGGCAGCCACCGGATCTACCGGATGGAGGCGGGTATCGCCGCGGCACTGCCCGAGCGGGTGCCGGCAGCACGGCTGCTCGGCAACATCGAGGTGGATAGCTGGATCGTACTGCTCTTCGAGTACCTGCCGGGGCGGCCACCGCGGCAGCCCTGGCAGGCGGCCGAGTTGCGCTCGGTACTCCAACTGCTCGCCGAGCTGCCCGGGCTGCTCACGCCGAGCCCACTGCCGGCACCGACCGCGGCGCAACAGTTCGGCGAGGACCTCCGCGGCTGGCGGCAACTGCTCGCCGAACGGGACGCCGGCGCCTCGGCCCGGTCGCCGTTCGGGGAGCGGCCGTTCGGGGATTGGGCGTTCGGGGATTGGGCGTTCGGGGATTGGGTCGATCGCCACCTCGATGCGCTCGCCGACCTGGAGGCCGGCTGGGAGCAGGCGGTTGCCGGCGATTCGCTGGTGCACGCGGACCTGCGCGCGGACAACCTGCTGATCGGCGAGGATCGGGTATGGGTGGTCGACTGGCCGTGGGCCTGCCTGGCGCAGCCGTGGTTCGACCTGCTCGGCATGCTGCCCAGCATCGTGATGCAGGGCGGTCCACCGGCCGCTTCCATCGCCGCCGAGCATCCGGTGTTCGCCGATGCCGATCCAGCGGCGGTTACCACGGTGCTGGCCGCCCTGGTCGGCTACTTCCTACGCCAATCCCTGCAGCCGGCGCCGCCCGGACTGCCCACGCTGCGCGCCTTCCAGCGGGCGCAAGGAATGGCCGCGCTGCCCTGGCTGATCGAGCGAACCGGCTGGTCTTAGCCGACCAGCTGGCGTGATCGGCTTTGGCGGGCTGGTCTTGACAGACCAGTTGGTGTGATCGGCTTGGCGGGCTGGTCTTGACAGACCAGCCCGCCGCGAACCGTTACCGATCGAAGGACAGCAACCAGATGCCGCGGCCGTGGGTGCCGAGCACTGCGGCCGACCGGCCCGGCGCCTGCCGGACATTGTTGACCACCACGTTCGGCAGGCCGGTCACCCGGTACCACCGGGTCGGGTGGTGGACGTCGGCCACGAACGCGCCCACGTCGGTGCCCAGCACCAGCCGGCCGGCCACGATGGCCAGCCCGTCACCGGGTGCGTCCGGCAGGTTGCCGCTGATGTTGCGCCAGCTGCTGCCGCCGTCCCGCGATTCGAACACCGTGCCCAGGCCGCCGCCGGGGATCCAACGGCGGGAGTAGCCGTTGTAGATCGCGTAGACGTGCGCCGGGTTGGCCGGGTCCACCGTCAGGCCGGCGATGAACCGGTTGGGCAGCACCGGCGAGGCGATCCGGTGCCAGGCACCGCCGTAGTTGGTGTCGATGCCGCTGGCGAAGCTCGGCGACGGGTTACCGCTGCTGTCCACCCAGGCAGCGTAGGTGACCACGCCGCTGACCGCCAGCGCGGTGCCCAGGTTCAAGCCGCCGGCCGCGTCGGTGCCGAAGTCGTGCACCGGCACCCAGTCGCAGCCGTCGGTGTCATTGCACTTGGTGTTCCAGCCCTTGACGCTGTCCCACACCTTGCTGCCGGCCGCCACCCAGTGGTTGGTGTTGTGCACGTCGGCCTGGAACGGCGCGATGAACCGAGCGTTCGGGTCGCAGTCCGGCCCGTTGTAGACACCGCACAGCGGGCTGATCGTGGCGAAGGTGTGGCCACCGTCGCTGGTGGAGTACATCTGCAGGTTGGTGTACTCACCGACCGCCTGGTTGGCGTTGGTCGGGTTGACCAGCACCATGCCACCGTCGCCACCGGCCGGCTCGATGTTCTTGGACCGGTTCGGGAACAGCGCCGAGGTGCCGTTGTCCTGCAGGCCACCCCAGTACGCCAGCTGACCGTGCGATCCGGCCTTGCCGGCCGCCGCGTCGTAGTACTGCAGCGTGCGCAGGGTGTCGTTCAGATCCACCCAGCTGCCGTAGCCGGTCACCGACAGCGGACGCCGGTACACCCCACCGTCGTTGCCGATCAGCACCTGGCCGTCGTTGGTACGGGCCAGCGCGTGCTGGTCGGGGTGGGTGGTCGGCGGGCAGGACGCGCCGCACGGCGCCCCGTAGTTCCAGTACTGGCTGGCGGTGGTGAAGGTAGCGCCGCCGTCGTTGGTCTGGAACACCTCTTCCAGGCTGACGTAGACCTTCAGCGGGTTGTGCGGATCCACCAGCAGCGCCTGGTTGTACCAGGACTGCACGCCGACGTGGTAGCCCGGCAGGTTCTGGATCGCCGAGCCGGACGCGCCGAGCTTGGCCGAGTCGGCGATCTTGGTGTACGGACCGGTCGGGTTGCCGTCCTTCGAGACGTAGACGCCCTGCAGGTTGGTCGCACCACCGCCCAGCAGCAGCTTCGGCGACTGCACGATGGCGTACAGCCGGCTGCCGTCGGCCGCGTAGGCGAAGGTGGTCCGGCCGATGTCGGTGGCATCAATGTCACCGGTCGGCGTGATCCGGGTGTAGGACCCCGCGCCGCCGCCGGTGGTGGATAGGTAGAAGCCGTTGTACGGCGTGCCGTTGCGCCAGGCGAGGGCGGCCAACACCACCTGGCCGTGCGTGCCGGGCTTGATCGCCACGTCGGTGATGAACGAGGTGGCGTACGGCGAGCCGGTGGGGTTCGGGTCCGGCTTCAGCACCAGCGTCCAGGCACCGCTGCCGGAGTGGTCGGAGTGCCGGTATAGACCCTGGTTGGTGGCCGCGTACACGTGGCCGTAGCCGTCGTCGCGCAGGTAGAAGTTGGTCCGGTCGACCAGTTCGCTGCCGCCGACCCGCTTGAAGGTGTGACCGCGGTCGGTGGACCGGAACACGCCGACGCCCGCGTAGGAGTCGCTGCTGGTGTTGGCTTCACCGGTGCCTACCCACAGCGCGTGGTCGGGGGTGACCAGCAACGCGCCGATGGACAGGGTCGGCTGGCGGTCCCAGATGGAGTGCCAGGTGTGGCCGCGGTCGGTGGATTTCCAGACACCGCCGTCAGCGGTGCCGGCGTAGTAGGTGCTGCCGTCCACGGCCAGCGCGGTGGTCCGGCCGGCCACGTCCCGGAAGCCGGCACCGGCGTTGGACCAGATCGGGTCGTCGTAACCGGCGGGTTCGGCGTTGAGCGGCTGGTCGGTGATCTCGGTCAGCCGGGCCGAGGCGGTCGGCATGCTGGCCGCCTGCTGACGGGCGGCGAGCAGTGCCTGCGCGGAGACGGAGGCGGCCGGGGCGCTGCGCTCGGCGGCGTACTCCGCGGCCTGGTCGGCGACCTCGAGGGCGTCGCCGATGTCGCGGCTGTCGCCCGCGCTCTCGTCGGCGGCGAGGGCGTGGAACTGGCTGCTCGCGTGCTGCTGGGCCTGAAGCTTGGCGATCCCGTGCAGCGGGTTGCGCGGCGTGGACGCCGCTGAGGCCTGCGCCAGGCAGGTGCCGGCGACGGCCACCACGGCGGTCGCCAGGACCGCGGTGCGGCGTAGGACAGGCATGGATGTGGGTAAAGACATTGCTAGTAGTCCCCCCGATCTGGACACCGATCTGGTCATAGGTGCCGGAGCGTTTCGCAGTCTGTCACTGGATAGGGCATGGCGTCCAGGGTGTCCGCTCCGGTGCTAGCTCCGGTCTCGCTTCGGTCTCGCTCCGCCGCGAAGCATGCTGCTCGGCTCCCGACACCGGGCTATGCTTCCGGCGATCCAGCCAGCAGAGCTCAGCCCGGCGGCGAATCTGGGAGGTTCGATGGACGGCGCACCGGTGTTCGCGATGCGGTTCAACCCCACCGGCGACCAGCTGGCCGCCGCGCTGGACTGCGAGGCAACGGTGTTCCTCAAGACCTACGGCAACACCGCCGAGCAACTCGCCGAGGAGTATGGCCCGTACGCGGACGCCTCGGTCTTCATCGGCATCTACGAGCCGGGCGGCGACGCGGTCGGCGCGGTCCGGCTGATCCGGCCCACCCCGCTCGGCCTGAAGACGCTGCACGACGTGTCCGGGCCGCCGTGGTCGCTGGACGTGCCGCGGATGGCGCGGGCGGCTCGGCTGGATCTCGAACGGACCTGGGACTTCACCACGCTGGGTGCCCGACGGGGGCTGCGCCGGTGGAGCACGCTGGTCTCGGCCGGGCTGTTCCACGGCCTGGTGCAGGCGGTTCGGGCCAACGACATCGCCTCGGCGGTGATGATGATCGACGAGCGGGTGCGCGGGTTGCTGGCACTGGCCGGCATGACCGGACGCACCATGCCCGGCGCCCACACCGCCTCATACATGGGATCGGCCCGGTGTACCCCGGTGTACGAGCACTGCCAACAGGCCTTCGACCGGCAGCGCGAGCTCAACCCGGAAGGGTATCGGCTGTTCATGCAGGGCATCGGCCTGGACGGCATCGAGGTGCCGCCACCGGCCGCGTTCCGGCTGCAACCGGCGCCGGATCGGCGGCCGGTCACCGAGGGGACGCCGGTGCCCGCCTGACCGTTGGGCCGGACGGATCGGGCCGGATGGATTGGCCCGTCGGCTCAGGCGAACCGCCGCTCGGACAGTGCGGTTCGCTCCCGAACCCACTGCTCCACCTCGGCGAACGGCATCGGCCTGGCCACGTGGTAACCCTGCAGCACGTCCACTCCGAGCGCGATCAGATCCGCTGCGGTTGCGGCGTTCTCCACACCCTCGGCGACCGTGCGCAGACCGAGCGCCTTGGCAAGTTGGAAGGTGGAGGAGACGATCATCCGGCTGCGCTGATCGGTGGTGATGGCCGAGATGAAGGACCGATCCACCTTCAGTTCCTGCACCGGCAGGTCACGCAGGTAGGACAGCGAGGAGAAGCCGGTGCCGTAGTCGTCGATCGCGATCTGCAGCCGGTGCGCGCGCATGTCACTCAGCACCGACCTGGCCCGTTCCGGCTCGGCGATGAAGGTGTCCTCGGTGACCTCGATGACGATGCTCTCCGGCGGCAACTGGGCCTGGGCCATCGCCCCGTAGAGCTTGGGCAGGAAGGCGCCGCTGAGCAGCTCCGGCGGCGCGCAGTTCAACGACACCCGCGGGTTGAGCCCGCTTGCCCGCCAGCGCCGCAAGTCGGCGATCACCAGCTTGCTGACCGTCTCGGACAGTCCCAGCATCAACCCGTCCCGCCGAGCCGCCGGCAGGAACGCGATCGGTGCGAGCAGGCCCTGCTGCGGATGCTGCCAGCGCACCAGCGCCTCCAGCCCGCACACCTGCAGCGTCGCGGCGTCCAGTTGCGGCTGGTAGTACATGACGAGTTGGCCGTCGGTGATGGCCCGGCGCAGCTCCTCGGCCATCCGCAGCCGCTGCCGGGAGAAGTCATCGGAGTGCGCGTCGTAGATCAGCGCGCCGGCCCGGGTGGCCTTGGCCTGGTACATCGCCACGTCGGCGCGCCGCAACAGTTCGGTGCTCTTGGTGTCGTGCGCATTGCGGGCGGTGATCCCGATCGAGGCGCTGGTGCTCAACTCGATTCCGTCCACCAGGGTCGGTTGGCGCACCACGTCCAGCACCAGGTTCGCGGTTTCCAGCAGCAGCAGCGGATCCTGGCTGCTCATCACGATGGCGTACTCGTCACCGCCCAGCCGGCCGACCAGCACCGAGGACGGCAGCGCCTGCCGGACCCGGTGGGCCACCAGCTGCAGGACCGAATCACCGGCCGCGTGGCCGAGGGTGTCGTTGACCTCCTTGAAGCCGTCCAGATCCAGCAGCATCAGCCCCAGCGGGTCGCCGGCCTGCATCGCCTCCTCGATCCGGGCGTACACCGAGCGGCGGTTCGGCAGCAGCGTCAGGTCATCGGTGCGCGACAGCGCGAAGGCCTCCGCCGCGCCGTTCGCCTCCCGCAGCGCGAGCATCAGCCGGCCGCCGGCCGCGGTCAGGGTGAGCACCGCCGGCACGATCAGGTAGACGCCCAGCCGGGTGTGCGGGTGCAATGCCAGGATGCCGGTGGCGATGAAGGCGGCGATGATCATCAGCCCCGGTCCGGGCCGCCGGGGCAGCGACTGCGCACCGGCGGTACGCGGCAGGCAGGCCGCCTCGGTGAGCAGGCCGAAGCCACCGGCCCAGGCCAGGCCGTCCAGCACGTTGAACTCGTAGGTGCCGCCGGACAGGTGGGTGACGAAGTTCAGGTCGGCGACCGCGAACAGCAGCAGGCCGGCGCACAGCGCCAGCGACTTCAAACCGGACACCCGAACTCGCAGCATCACCTGACCGATCACCAGCAGGGCGAGCGCGGTGTCGATCATCGGGTAGAGCAGGGCCAGCAGCAGCGGCACCCCACCATTGCCGGCGGAACTGCCGAGCGGCGTGAGCAGTAGCGCGCCGGCCAGGCAGGCGGTGCCGCCGCAGACGACCAGGACGTCCAGCCAAGCGCTGGGCGTGGACTGCTGCCAGTGCGCCTCGTCCAGGATCAGGTAGCCGGCGATCGCCAGGTACGAGGCGAGGAACAGCCACTCGCCGGGCGCCGGAAACCGGGTCAGATCCGGTTGGGAGCTGGCGTTGAGGACCACCGAGCCCGCGGCCCACAGGGCGATGCCGCCGAACAGCGCGAACAGCGCCGGCTTGCGTCGGCTGCTGATGGTGGCCGCGATGAGCAGTCGGCCAAGTACCAGCAGGAAGAAGACGCCGAGGGTGAGCACGTGGGCGAGTTGGATCTCACTGCCGGGTCCGCCGGTGATCGCCAGGTTGGCCGGGAAGCCGCCGAGCACCACCACCCAGGTGGCGACACCGAGCCAGCGAACCACCCGGCGGCGGCCCGCTCTGGCCAACTCCCGTCTCGGCATTTCGCCCATCCCCGTCAAGGCGTCCACCGGCGCAGACACTCTCCTCCAGTTTTCATCGGCAGCCGCAAGGCCCTCGTGAGCCAGGCGGCGGCCGATGGCCGACAGTCGGCGGGCCGAGCGCCTAGCCGCTGACCTGGGCCGCATTCGGGTCGAAGGTGTCGGCCGGCTCGTCAGCCGGCACCGGGCCGCGGGCCGCCGCCACTCGGCCGGGCCCAGCGGATGCGGTGAACCGCGTCGGCCGGTCCGGTTCGGTCGCGGTGCTCAGGTGAGCCGGCGTCCCGAGCCCCGCCGCCGGAATGGGTACGGCCGGCGTGTCGAGATCCATCGGGATGGCGGTCGTGCTGGCGGCTTCGAGGGCGGCCTCCACACCGGCCGGCTCGCCAGCCGGCTCGTCCGCCAGCGGCCCCACTATCGAGGGTCCGTCCACCACTGGCGATCCCTCCACCACCGGCGGCCGGCCCGCCAACCGGACCGGACCGACCCGGCCGTTGAGCTCAGCGAGCCACTCGGTGGCCACCGCCGGGGTCATCGGAGCGGCGATATGCCAGCCCTGCGCGCCGTCGCAGCCGAGTTCGCGCAGCACCCGCCATTCGTCCTCGGTCTCCACCCCCTCGGCGATCGCCGGCATGCCGAGCGCGTGCGCCAGATCGACGATCGCCCGCACGATGCCGATGGTCGATGCGCTTTCCGAGAGCCGGGATACGAAGGCGCGGTCGATCTTGATCTCGCTGACCGGCAGGCTCTGCAGCCGCAGCAGCGAGGAGTAGCCGGTGCCGAAATCGTCCAGGCTCAGGGTGACCCCCATGGTCTCCAGATCGAGCAGCATCGCGTTCAGCTCATCGGTCTGCTGCGCGACGACCCGCTCGGTGATCTCCAGCTGCAGCATTCCGGTGGGCAGCGCATGATCCCGCAGCCCGCTCAGCACCAGATCCGCCAGCCGGCCACCGAGCAGGTCGGCCAGTGAGACGTTGACCGCGACCGGCACGTTCAGGCCAAGGTCCCGCCAGGCGGCCATCTGCGCCAGTGCCATGCTCACCACCCGATCGGTGAGCAGGTGCATGATGCCGGACCGTTCGGCCAGCGGGATGAACTCGTCCGGCGGGATGAAACCGCGGGTGGGGTGCCGCCACCGGATCAGCGCCTCGACGCCCATCAGCGAGTAGTCGGCGAGTGAGACCTTGGGTTGGTACTGCAGGGTCAGCATGCCCTCGTCCAGGGCTTGGCGCAGTTCGCTGAGCAGGGTCAGTCGATCGGCCGAGTTGCGGTCACGATGCGCGGAGTAGGTGGCGACGCCGGTCCGGCTCTCCTTCGCGATGTACATCGCGACGTCGGAAAGCCGCAGCAGATCCTCGGCGAAGTAGCCGTGCTCCGGATGCATTGCCAGCCCGATCGATGCTTCGATCTCCAGCATCATGCCTTCCAAGGCCATCGGGTTGGCCAGCGACGCCCGGATCCGCTCGGCGACACTGAGCACCTCGGCCTCGTCGGCGTCAGGCACGATCACCGCGAACTCGTCGCCACCGAGTCGCGCCAGGTGGTCGCCGGGCCGTACCGAGTTGCTCAGCCGGGCCGCGAAATGCACCAGCAACTGGTCGCCGACGTGGTGGCCGAGGGTGTCGTTGACCTCCTTGAAGTGATCCAGGTCGATCAGCAGCAGCCCGAACGGCCGGCCGTCGCGCTTGGACCGCGCCAGCTCAGCGGCCAGCGACTCCTGCAGCAGCACTCGGTTGGGCAGCCCGGTCAGCGGGTCGTGGCCGGCCTGGTGTTCCCGCTCCAAGGACATCTGGGCCATCTTGAAAACCAGCACCAGCGGGATCAGCAGCAACGGCAGCAGTTCCCATTCGGTGTTGGCGACCACCACCACCAACGGGGACAGCGCCAGCACCGAGAAGGTGGTGGCGGTGTAGTGGGTGAAGTCGGCGCTGACCACTTCGAAGAACGAGGAGGTCCAGGCCAGCGCTCCGGACACCAGGATCAGGTTGGTCACGAAGTAGGCGATGCAGGCGCCGAGCATCCACAGCAGGTCCATGCCACTGGTACGACCAAGCGGTTCGTCCAGGCTCGGGGTACGGCCGGCCAGCGCCATCACCAACCAGCCGACGCAGATCGACACGTTGTACTGGCCGGCGTTGAACACGCACTTCCAGGCGGTCTTGTGCACCCGTAGGTCGGCCACCACCGATGCGATGCTGACCACCAGGATCGCCGGCCACGGCCCCCACAGGAACAGGATGGCCATCGAGAACGCGGTGGACATCACGACGCCCTGCGGGTCGTGACCGGAGCCCTGCACCAGCGGTCGCAGCTCGAGCAGCACCAGCAGCACGGCGGTCATGATCAGTGGCGCGCCGTTGGAGGTCAGGTGCGCGGTCGCCACCTTATATAGCGCGACGGCCAACATCGACCAGCCGAGAATGACCGATGGGAACCAGAAGGCGGTGAACAGCGACAGGCGCCCGAAAGAAGGGCGGTTACCCGCCCCCCGGCTCAGGTCACTGGACACGCCGCTCTTATCGGTGAGCCGAGCCGGAAAGTGAGCGGATTCTCACGCTTCGGCTAGCCGAATAGACGCTCCGTCACTCACTTGTCAGACGCCTGCTAACTGTCCGACGGCTGGCCAGCAGCTGCCGCGCCGGTCAGCAAACGTGTGACGGCCTCATCCAGGTCTCTAACGTCACGTTCATCCTTATTTCATACGGCGTGTTCCCAACGTTGGCATTCGAGCGGTGCGCCGGGCGGCATCAGACAGCAGGCTCTCGTCAGACAGTCCTCGAACCGCTCCGACAGCCGGTCCGGGTCGGGCGAGGACCCGCATAGCGGACCGGACCGGCGACAGTTTTCGACCGCAAGCGCTATCGCCGGTTCGGTGCGCGCTCGGGCTGCCGCCGGGGCCGGGCGCGCCGTATCGTCTGAGCCAGGCGTCGCAGAGTCCGACGGAGGCACTGATGACCGATCCCGACCGGCTCGACCAACCAGGTCCGGACGGCTGCTCCGACCTCGAGTACGACCTGGCACATGAGGCCGTACCGGACACCGCCAGCGCCCGTTCCGGAACTGCCAAGCCGACCAGCCCCACCTACGTAGCAACCGAGACCGACTACGAGGGTGGCGACTACGGCTACGACCTGGCGCACGACATTCCGAAGCCCTGAACCTGGCCGGTCTTCGATAAACCAGCCCGGGCCGGCCAGGTCCAGGAACCCTGATCACTCGCCGCCTGCGCGGCAAGCCGCCACCTACGCGGAAGGCACAGTCTCCGCCGGCCGCAGACGCTCAGGTTCCGGCCGGTATCCGATCAGCCGGCTTGCCCCAGGCCGATCGGCATCAGATCGAGGGCAGAGTCATCGGTCTCGTCGTCGTCGGCCAACTCGTCCAGGTCGGCCGACCCGTCGGAGTCGACCAGCTCGTAACCCTGGTCGGCGATCCGGATCGGCATGTTGTCAGCGTCCAGTTCGACCGAACCGGAGAAGCCACGGCGGCGCTTGGTGAACGCCGAGGTGCCCCGGGCCAGGTCGTGACCGATCGATTCCGGATCGACCTCATAGACCACGTGGTTGCTCTCCTCCCGCACGTACTGCCGGGAATGGATCCGGCCGGTGACCACCACCGGATCACCTTTGCGCAGCGACAGCGCAGCGTTCTCGGCCAACTCTCGCCAACAGATCACGTTGACGAAGAACTTGTGCCCGTCCATCCACTGGCCGGTCTCCCGGTCCTTGCGCCGCTGAGTGCTCGCCACCCGGAAGGCCGCCCGGGACAGTCCGTTCTGGGTCGGCTTGTTGACCACGTCGTCGACCACATTGCCGACGATGGTGATGCTGGTTCCGTTCATGTCCGCTCCTTCGCCATAGAGGGCCCCTCTCCGGGCCGGCTCCACTACATCGCGAACCGAGCGGCTGCGGCGCGGTGCGGCCAAGGATGTGGACAACCTGCTGGCCTGGGGATAGCGCCCGGAGTGGCTGCGTCGGCGAGGGTCTAGTTGCCGCGATGCTCGGCCGGGCAGAAGGCCTTGCGGTAGGCCGTGGGTGCCACCCCGGTGTGTCGCTGGAAGTGGTGTCGAAGCAGCGCGCCGGTACCGAAGCCGGACCGCTGGGCGATCACATCGATCGGTTCGGTGCCCGACTCCAGTTGCCGGCGGGCGAAGAGCACCCGCTGCCGGAGCAACCAGGCGTGCGGGGTGGTACCGGTTGCCTCGGTGAACCGGCGGGCAAAGGTACGCGGGCTCATGTTGACCTGACGGGCCATCGAGTTGACCGAGTGTTCCTCGTGCAGCCGGGTCAGCAGGTTGTCCATCAACGCGGCCAACCCGTCGGAGGCCGGCGGCGGCACCGGCGTCTCGATGTACTGGGCCTGGCCACCGGCCCGCTGCGGCGGCACCACCATCCGGCGGGCGATCGCGTTGGCGACCTCGGCGCCGTGCTCGTTGCGGATCAGGTGCAGGCACAGATCCAGGCCGGCCGCGGTACCGGCCGAGGTATAGACCCGGTCGTCGCAGACGTAGAGCACGTTCGGGTCGACCTCGGCGAACGGGAACCGCTCGGCCAAGGCAGCGGCGTGCCGCCAGTGCGTGGTGCAGCGACGGCCGTCCAGCAGGCCGGCCGCGCCGAGCGCGAAAGCCCCCGAGCACAGTCCCATCACCGCCGCGCCGCGCTCGTACGCCGTGGACAAAGTGGTAGCCACCGCGGCCGGCACCTCGACCTCGGCACCGGCGGTGACGATCACTAGGTCGGCGTCCAGCGTCTCTTCGAATCGGGACCCGGTACTGATGCTGAACCCGTTGTAGGTCGCTACCGGTTCGCCGGTCTCGGATGCAACCACGAACTCGTAGCTCGGCAGGCCCTCGTCCGACCGGTCGAAGCCGAACGCCTCGCAGGCGACTCCGAACTCGAACAGGTGGATGCCCGGAAAGAGCAGAACGGCGACCTTGCGCAGAGCCATGCGGCCATCCTGCCAGCGCCGTGGCAGTAAATCAACGAAGATAGGCATTTCTGCCACTGTCGGCAGGATATTGATAGGCGCAAACTTACTGCCATGATTCTCCTGCTGATTCTGGTGCTGACCCTGCTGGTCGTGGGCATCGGCGGCTGGGCCGCAGACAGCCGCGATGTCGACTACGGACTCTGGCCGATGCGCCGGACGGAGCCGCCCGCTACGCCGATCGGTCCGGCCTGCCGTCGCTAACATGGCCGGCAGGCCCTCGTAGCTCAGCGGATAGAGCGCCCGCCTTCTAAGCGGTCGGTCGCAGGTTCGATCCCTGCCGGGGGCGCCGAAGTCCCGCCAGCGTACGGCCGCTTATCCGCCGGACGTCCATGCTCGTTTGACATGAAGTCGAGCGGAAGTGGGCGCAGTCGCCGCGAACTGCCGTGCTGTCGGATCGCGGGCAACCGGTGTAGCGAGAAGTCCTCGAAAGAGATCCGAGACGGGTGTCGGATGGGGACGGCGCTGTTCGTAGCAGGGGTGAGGCCGTCCACGAGATACGACACCAAGGTAAGGGACGCGATCATGAAGCTGACGACCATGACCCAGGTCGGGATGATATCGATCATGACCCGCACCCCCCGTCGGATGTTCGAGCTCCTGGAGCCGATCTGCCTGGTCACCTTCTTCGCCGACGAGTGCAACGAGGAGCTGGCCGCGCTCGGCCACCGCACCTACTGGGACGGCTACTTCGCCAGCCGGGCCGCGCCGCTGGGGCGGGTGCCTGCGCAGGTCGTGCACGCGGCCTTCTACAGCTTCGCCGACGGAGAGGTCGCGCGGCACATCCCGAGCGCATGGGAGACGATCCCACCCGAGGCGTCCGTCGCCGCGCGAGAGCGGGGCAGCGCGGCCTCCCTACGGCGGATCCTCGGCGACGAACTGGCCGACTCCTCGGGCCTGGTGCGCGCCGCGGACCTGACCACCAAAGCCGCGACGAGCGCGCCCACCGAAGGTCGGGTGATGTACGCCGGGATGCGCACCCTTCCGGTGCCGAACGATCCGGTCGCCCGGCTCTGGCATTGCGCGACCATGCTGCGCGAGCACCGCGCTGACGGGCACGTCGCCGCTCTAGTCGGCGCACGCATCGGTGGCACGGAGGCCCACGTGCTCTCCGCACTGGCGCAGGGCATCTACCCGCCGGAGTCGTTCGGGCGCATCCATCACCTGCCGAAGGAGCGGCTGGCCGCGGTCATGGACGGATTGCGCGAGCGCGGGCTCGTCGACACCGACGGCCGATTCACCGACGCCGGCCGCGAGACCAGTCAACGCATCGAATCCCTTACCGACGAACTCGCCGCCCCGCCGTACGAGGCCCTCTCTCCCGCCGAGCTCGACGAGCTCGTCGCCGAGCTCGAACCCATTACCGCGACCCTGGTGGCCGCGGGGTCGCGGTGACGAGCAGCGACTGACCGCCTTACTTTCGAGGGTCTATCCCGAAGTGGCGACGGATCGGTGAGTCAGCGCTGTTTCGGGTTATCCGGGTCGAACGATTGCGAGGGGGTGCTTCGGCTGGTAGAGACCGATGGTGCCGCCGCCCGGTAGGGCGATCTTGGTCATGGATCCCCACCGCGCCTCCTCGACTGGTGAACACGCCACACCACGTGCGCCGAGTGATTCGACTTCGGCGCTGAGGTCCTCGCACATCAGGTACAGCTCGATTCCCGGCGCGTCGGCCGGATGGACGGCAACCTCGGCCGGCGGAATCGCGAAGATCAACCAGCCGTGGCCAGCGTCAACAGATCGCAGACCGAGCAACTCTGCGAGAAACCGACGATCAGCATC
>Ga0157372_10002680_pt1 | contig 19266 bp, 17 predicted proteins | sample C55metaG_FD_115307 | JGI IMG/M metagenome (GOLD analysis project Ga0157372, IMG submission 115307) | Corn rhizosphere microbial communities from Kellogg Biological Station, Michigan, USA - C5-5 metaG | ecosystem: Host-associated > Plants > Roots > Rhizosphere > Soil | place: USA: Michigan... | reverse complement strand
TTTGTCTTTGTCTTTATCTTTATCCTGGGGCATATTTCTCTCGCTGCGCTTTTCACCGAAGCCGGGATTGAAGTTCGGGAATTCTAACGCTTATAAATGGTTCTTGGGTTGAGTGTATCTTACTCAACTTTGATGCGATGCAGTTTGAAAAGATGCAAAGTGCCTGTGCTGGTGTAAGTTTCTGCTGACAGATCAATCACTTGGATTCTAATCCCCACGACAGCGTTTGTGGAAAAACGAAGGTTTGCTGGCTTGCCTGAACGAAGGTGCTCAACTCAGGCTTATACTGGTGCGCTTATCGTCGAGAGAGAATGCTGGAACTTGAGGGAACCATGAAGCTGAATGGTTATTTGGTGAAGAGCACGGTGGTGGCTGCCTTAGGTGGCTTGCTGTTCGGCTTCGATACGGTGGTGATTTCGGGTACCACCAGCGGTTTGACTTCAACCTATCATCTTTCTCCTTTCCTGAAGGGCTTCACGGTCTCGGCTGCCTTGTGGGGCACAGTCTTAGGATCGTTGCTCGCGGGAATTCCAGGAGACCGGCTCGGACGGCGCGATAGCCTGCGGTTCATGGCGGTGCTTTATTTGATCTCGGCAATTGGCTGCGCGGCGGCGTGGAGTTGGACGGCGCTGGTGGTTTTCCGTTTCGTCGGCGGATTGGGAATCGGGGGATCGTCGGTGCTGGGGCCGATGTATATTGCGGAAATTGCGCCGGCCAGTTGGCGCGGACGACTGGTGGGATTTTTTCAGTTCAATATCGTCCTGGGAATTCTGGTCGCCTATCTTTCTAATTTTTTAATCGGGCTACAAAACTTTGGCACGGCGGAATGGCGCTGGGATTTGGGGGTAACTGCGATTCCCGCAGCTTTCTTTTTTGTCATGCTGTTCACCATTCCGCGCAGCCCGCGGTGGCTGGCAAAGAAACAGCGCATCGACGAAGCACGAGAAGTTTTAAGGATGACGGGCGACGAAAACTATGAGCGAGACCTGCAGGAGATTCGAGCGTCGATTGATGCCGAACACGGGCTCGCAGACGAACCACTGTTCTCTGCGAAGTACCGGCTGCCGATATTTCTGGCGGTGTCGATTGCATTCTTCAACCAGTTCGCGGGGATCAATGCCATCCTCTATTACCTGAACGATATTTTCGCCAGCGCCGGCTTCAGCAAAGTTTCTGGCAGCGTTCAGGCGATCTTTGTCGGGTTGACGAACTTGATTTTCACTATGATTGCGATGTCGGTGATCGATAAATTTGGCCGCAAGAAACTTTTGCTGATTGGCGCACTGGGCACTTGTGCGTGCCTGGCGGGAGTGGCCACTATCTTCGGCACTGGGAAACATATTGAGCTACTGATCTGGCTGCTGATTCTTTACATCGCGTTCTTTGCGTTTTCACAAGGCGCGGTGATTTGGGTCTACATCAGCGAAGTTTTCCCCAATCGAGTGCGCGCCAAGGGGCAGAGTCTGGGCAGTTTCACACATTGGATTTGTGCGGCGCTGATTTCGCTGGAATTTCCTACGCTGGCCAAGTGGTCGCGACCGCTGCCTTTCGTCTTCTTCGCTGCGATCACACTGGCGCAATTTTTTGTTGTGCTGATGGTTTATCCAGAGACCAAGGGGGTGTCCTTGGAGAAGTTGCAGAAAGAATTAGTGGCGGGATGAAGTATGTGCCGTTTCTTGTAATCTGTCCGCTGTTTTTACTACGCAGCGTCGGCTTTCTATCACGCCTCTGTACGGCTTCAGTGCTGAAATAAACCGTCAAATTCCGGCCTTGAAACTGCGACTGTAACGCCTTAGGCGGCACGATAGATTCCCAACACCTTAACCATGTCGGCGACGGCTTTCAGTTGCAGCAGCGCTCCTCGGGCCAACTTATCGTCGCCGCGCAGGAAGTCTGCGTAAAAGACATACTCCCAGGGTCGGCCGCGAATCGGGCGGGATTCGATTTTGCTGAGGCTGATGTCGCGATCCGCGAAGACTCGCAAGGCCTTGTGCAGAGCGCCGGGAATGTTTTTCAGTCCGAAGGCGATCGAAGTTTTATTCGCGCCGGGAAGAATCCGGCGATTGCGGCGGATCAGAACGAAGCGAGTGAAGTTTCGTTTGTCGTCTTCGATCCCTGCGGCGAGGATTCGGCCTTTATAAACCGATGCAGCGTGGCGGCTGGCAATCCCGGCAGCGTCGAGTAATTTTTCCGCGATTACATGCTTCACGCTTCCGGCCGTGTCATAAAAAGGTGTCGGCTGGATCTTTGGATTGGTGCGAAAAAAATCGCGGCATTGATCGAGAGCGACGGGATGGGAGAAGACCCGATGCAAGTCTGCTTTCTTTACGCCGCGAGCGGCGATCAGGTTGTGCACGATCCGCAAATGGAAATCGCGCTGGATGAAGACATCGCGAGCCAGTAAGAGATCCAGATGCTCGGTCACAGATCCCGCGAGCGAGTTCTCAATGGGAATGACCGCGATGGGAACTTTGCTGGAATCGAGCAGGTCGAAAACCTCCACCGAACGCGCGCACGGAACGATGGTGCAACCCTTCACCATGCGTCGCGCAGCTTCGTGACTGAAGGACCCCGGTTCTCCCTGAATGGCAATTTTCATTTGAGCAACTTAGCTGGACGATTCTACCGAAAGCAAATTCTTCTCGAGCAGCAACGCGTCAACCCCGGTCGAATAATAGTGCGGAATGACTTTGATGACATCGTATCCATGGCGTTTGTAGAAGGATATGGCGGAAGCATTGTCGACTGCAGTTTCAAGACGAACGGCGTGGCACTTTGCGGTGCGCAGACGGTGCTCCGCAGCATTCAGCAAAGCCGAGCCAACATGGTGGCGCCGAATGGCGGGACGAACGTCGATGGTAATAATGTGTCCCATACCGCGAGGGCTGCTCTCGGCGACGACAAAGGCGAGGATCGAAGATTGGCTGGATGCGACCTCCTTGGATAAGGGACCATTGTTTCGCGCTTGCAGCCCTTGGCCATCGAGATCCGCAATCAAAGTGAAGGCCCCGGGGCGGCGCAGGTAGACCTGCAACTCATAGCGGCTATAAGCAATTTCGGGATCAAAACACGATTGGTCGATCGCCCATAGGGTGTTGAAATCTTCGGGATGATAGTCGCGGACTTTGAATTGCACGTTTTCTATTTTAGATCGACTAGAAGCTTCTACTCGGAAAGCTATGAAAGGCCGATACTTGGAGGGGCGCAGAAAAATTTGGAAAAAACTGCGTAGAAGGCCTTGCCCGCTGACTACCCCAAGACGTAACATTCGCATCTGAGGGGTTTGTGGTGCTACGCATCGCCATAGAAGCGGTGGTTGCCGCGACCGCTATCGTCGCCGCCTGGTACTTCCTGTTCTCACGCTACAATCGGCGCCGGGGAACGGTGGTTCTCCATTGGGTAGAAGCTGCGTGCGCCACCCGAGGGCGTGTGGTGGAGACCCGCTGGTTGAGCGCCAGTAGCTTACAGGCCCACTTTAGCTTTGCCACGCATTGGTTTGAAAACGCAAGAATTACAATTAAGCTGATCCCGCGTCCGATTCCCATTCAATGGGCGCTTTGCTTGTGGCGGCGGCAAAAAGAGACGCTGACTTTCGAAGCCGATCTCGACTACGCACCAAATTTTCAATTAGAGATTTCGCGGCATCGCTGGCTCACGCAGCGGCCTAAAGAGATCACGAATCCCGAGCGGAATTGGACGATTTCGCGGCCCGGGCCGGTCGTGCTCACGACCCGCACCGAATGGACCCACGAGCTGACCCCAGTGGTCAATACGCTCATGACCTCTCGCGGGCACAGCCTGCTGACGGTGCGCTTCCGCCCTGACTCCCCGAACTTGGCGGCTACGATTCCACTTGAGGCGCTATCGGACGAAGAAGCCACTGCGGCCTTTCTTAATGTGCTGAAAGATCTTGCTTCTGGTGCTTCAGCCTCTCGGCAGTAACTCCTGATAAGAATCCCACGCTATCCGTTGACATTCGATATCGCAAGAGCAGGAAGTTTCCTCTCCGCCCATTTCACCTCTTCAACGCGGCCGACCAGCAGCACCCAAGCTAACGATCCACCCACGCAGATTGCGGCGGTGATGGCAAATGGGGCGAAGAATTTGCCGGTGTGTTGCAGGACAAACCCGGTGAGCGCGGGACCGGATATGCCGGCAAAGTTCGCGAAGCCATTCTGCCAGCCGTACCACTTCCCTACCGCCGCGGACCCTGCCAGGGTTTGAGGGAAAGTGTAGAGGCCGGGGCCGGTGATTCCACATCCAAAGCCGGCGGCGAGCAACCACGGAATAAAGGAATTTGCGTTAGCGAGCGCGCATCCGAGCAGGCCAATGGCTGCCATGGAGAATCCGATCACCATCGCCGACTTCCGCACCAGCGTGGGAGTGTAGCCACGGAGAATCGCGAAATCCTGCAGCCAACCCGTGCTGATTGCCGAAAGCGCGTCGACCCCGTAACATAGGCCCGCAACCAGAGCCATGCGCTTGATCGACAAGTGACGTTCGAGCACCAAGTACGAGGGCAGCCAGGTGAGCAGAAAATAAAAAAGATAATTAGTGGCAAAGTGACCGGCGCTGGTTCCCCAAAAAGACCGCTGACTCAGAATGTCCCAGAAGCCCGGCCCGATTTTGCCGGCGGCAAGCAATGGGCGCTCGCAGTGAGGCATCCACTTCACCCAAGCCGGAAGCCATAACAAGCTGAGGAGTCCGACCGCAATGAACACCGGACGCCAGCCGAAGTCAGCCATCAGAAATCCGGCGCCGATTGTGCCGATCACATTCCCCCACTTCAAACCAGACATCGCGCAACCGCTGGCAAAGCCGCGATAGTGTTCAGGTAAATTCTCGGCGAGGATTTTTGATCCACATGGCAAGGCCACGGATTCGCCGATGCCGAGAATGAAACGAATGACGAGCAAGAGGGCAAAGCCCCGCACGATTCCGGTGGTCGCAGTAGCCAGCGACCAGAGCAGAAAGCCGCCGGCCAGGATCCAATTCGCGTCGAAACGATCGACTAGCCATCCGATCAGAAACTGCATCGCTGTGTAGGTACAGAAAAATGCCGCGAAGAGAATTCCTAGTTTTGAGTCGGAGAGGTGAAACTCGTGTTTGATTAACGGGCCGGCGACAGAGATGTTACCGCGATCGACGTAGTTGATGATGAAGCTGACGGTCAACAGGAACAGAGCCGGCGCAAACTTAACCAATAGCCGCGATTCAGGTTTCTGACTCATGGAAGGTCCGTGGCATTTTGCGCTTCACCCTGGTGGATTGCAAGGTGTGTTTAGACAACTCGAAGCTTTTAACCGCAGAGATCGCAGAGAAATACCAGAGGGCGCAGAGAAAGGCAATATAACTGCCGTCAGTCCACGAGGGCTTCTTAATCTGCAAAGATGTGTTTCTTAGGCAAGTCAAAAGCCTTTAACCGCAGAGAACGCGGATTAGCGCAGAGATCGCAGAGAAGAATTAATAGAGATTTAGAAGTCTTCGTGATCTGATGGATAGTTATATTGTCTTTCTCTGCGCTCTCTGGCATTTCTCTGCGGTTAAAGGCTTTGGATTTACGCGCGGTGCTTGAAAACGCGTTGCGGATCGATAATTACGAATACACCGCGGCTGCGGGCAAGAACAGTTCCTTTCTCATCAACAATTTCGGCGACCCGCGTGAGCCGGGGCCCACGTTTGCTGATCTCTCGCGATTCGACCCTCAACCGCTTGTTCAAGGGTACTGGCCGGCGATATTCGACGGTCATGCGCGAGGTGGCGGCAATGACGTCGCGCAGCTTGCTCAGTTTGCTCATGGCATCATCAAGAATGGTGGCAATGATTCCACCGTGGCAGTGGCCCGGCGGTCCGGTGTAGCGCTTGCTCAGACGAAAATGAGAGACAAAATGATTGCTATCCCGATCCAGAGAAAACTTCAAATGCATGCCCTGCGGGTTGTCCTTGCCACAGGCAAAGCACAGGTTCTTCTTCACGGGATGCGACCTAGTGCCGTGTCCGCCGGCGGGAGGCTTTTTGGCCATAGATGACGAATTCTATCCGACCGGCTGAAACCTTAAGGCCTGAAGTATTATCTAAGACGCTTTAGAGAAATAGAACTGAGATCCCTGCAGGGCGGAGTCCTGCAAAATATTCACGGAGGAACAGTGAAACGTGTCCCAGGTGTGCGGTCGCTGACGGCGCTGGTTTTCAGCGGTGTAATGCTGTTCTCGGTTTCAAACCTTGCCTGGAGTGCAGAGAGTCCAGGAGAGACCACTTTCAAATCCAAATGCGTGCTTTGCCATGGGGCCGATGGAACCGGCAAAACTCCGCTAGGCAAACAATTGCAGGCGGCCGATCTTCACTCCCCTGATGTCCAAAAACGTACGAACGCCGAACTGCACAAGATCGTGCACGATGGACAGACCAACATGCCGGCATTTGCCGATCAATTGAGCGATGAAGAGATCACGCAGGTGGTCAAGTACGTGCGCTCATTCGCAAAGTCAGGAAAAAAATAAACAAGTTTGAAGTTGAAGTATGCCGGTCATTTCCCCGCCAGGTCCGATTGAAAAGTCCAAACGCCGTTACGGTGGAGGAGGAGTGCACCCTCCCGAATACGGAGGCGGCGGCGACAATGGTCCGGGCGACGGCTCGTTTAATTACCGACGCCGGCTGCATCGTGCGCGGTTGGCATTGCTGCTCGCGCTGAGTTCGGTTTCCGTGCTGTTCATCACTCTCACCGTCATATTCATGCTCATGCGGCATGGAGTGGGAATGCTTGACACGCACAGCGGAAATTTTATTCAAGAATGGATTCCGATGGAGCTTCCCATCGGCCTGCTGCTGCTGAACACACTGGTCTTACTGACTAGCAGCGCCACTATCGAGATGGCGAGACGAGCAGTGGCACGCGAGATGGTACTGGCCCCAGTGCACTCAATTCCGGGCATCGCACTCGACCGAGAATTCGGAATTCCATGGTTGGGCATCACCATCGCTTTGGGATTGCTCTTTCTATTTGGCCAGTGGGCCGCGTGGCGAGCGTTGCAGGACAGGGGATTCCACATGTTCTCCGGCGTACCGAGTCCATTTTTTTTCATTTTGACCGGTGCACATGCGATTCATCTGGCTGGCGGCTTAGCGGTTCTATTTTATGCGGGAGTGATTTCTCTAGTGCGACGCGGCATTGAGCATCGCCGCATCGTGATCGAAGTGGCGGCCTGGTATTGGCATTTCATGGGAGCTCTTTGGATTTATATCTTTGTATTGTTGTATTTGGCCGGATGAAAATTTAATAAAAACTACGCCCGGTAGAAAAACCCGTTTGCATGGACATTCATCGAAAGATTGGGTCGGCAGGCTGCTGTGAGGTTTCTGTGCCCAAACTTTATTCCCGGGGTGACTGCGGGTGTTCACCAGCTTACGCGCTCAGCGCGCCAGCAGTGCAGGTCAAAACAAAACGCTACCCTCGTTTTTCATCCTTGGCCCACCGCGCACCGGAACTACGTGGCTTCATCAAGTCTTAGCGTCGAGCACGATTCTTCCTTATCCAACCAAAGAAACGCGCTTCTTTGATCGCCATTTTCCCCGAGGACTTGATTGGTATCTAGCCCACTTCCCAGTCTCTGATGACTACAAGCCAATGGGCGAAGTGGCCCCTACATATTTCGCGTCTGCCCAGGCTCGCGAACGAATTGCCAAATTGATTCCGGACGCTAAGGTGGTGTGTGTTTTTCGCAATCCAGTTGAGCGCGTATTGTCCCTGTACCGTTTAAAGCGCGCGTACGGCATGTTCCCATGGACTTTTGAACAGGCAATGATGAAGGATCCCGAACTTTTTAATTCAGGCAGATACGCGACTCACCTGAAGGCATGGCTCAATGCGCTCGGAGAAAAACAAGTTCTGGTATTGGTTTACGAAGATCTGAAACGCAACCCTCAGACTTATCTAAATTCGCTTACGGATTTTCTCGGCATTGCTCGAATTTCGCTTACTCGTTCGCAACACCGGGTTATCAATGCGTCAGAGGGATTGACTCATCCTCGTAATTATTTTTTGACCCGGACGGCGACTGGTATGGCCGACTGGTTCAAGGCGGCACGGTTAGATCGACTGTTGGCGGTGGCCAAGCATAAATATTTTCTTAAGTTTTTTTTGCGCAGCGGACCGAATTTTGAAGCCCTACCGCCAGACCGGACCTGTAGACTCTATGAACTGTTTCGTCCTGAAATCGAGGAGCTGGAAGCAATCTTGAATCGCGACTTTCCCAGCTGGAAGTCTGCCTCCCCAAAGCCTGCCGCGGTACAGGCAGCCGCTTGATTTAAGCACTGTCCGGGCGCCCTGGCCCGGAGCGGCTGATCCCGTCAATTACAATAGAAGATTCAGCAATCCTCGCCGAAGCCCTTAGTGTGCTTTGGCGCGTGGGTCATGTTGGTGAGCACTCCTGAATCTATGTCTGAGATTTCCAATGACAGCATCGTGGTGCGCGGGGCACGCACCCACAACCTCAAGGACATCGATTTCGAAATTCCGCACAACGCCTTCACCGTCGTGACCGGAGTTTCGGGATCGGGGAAATCCTCGCTCGCCTTTGACACGATTTATGCGGAGGGGCAACGACGCTATGTCGAATCGTTGTCTGCTTATGCGCGGCAATTTTTGGAGCGGATTGAGAAGCCTGACGCGGACCACATAGAAGGCATTGCGCCGGCGGTGGCCATCCGGCAAAAGAACACCACGCGCAGCCCGCGGTCAACGGTGGGAACGGCAACCGAGATTTACGACTATTTGCGGCTGCTGTTTGCCCGTGTGGGAAGGACTTACTGCAGTCAATGCGGTGCTGAGGTCAAGAAGGACACGGTGGACGAAGTAGCGGAACGGGTGCTGGCTTTGCCGGAAGGCACGCGATTGAATGTTTTGTTTCCGCTGCAGGCGATGCCTGATGTGAACGCCGCGCCGGCTAAGGGCAGGAAGAAGAAGGCTGTCGCTGCCGGCCCCGCCGATGCCGTCAAGACTCGGCTCTTTGAACTCCGGCAACGCGGCTTCAACCGGCTGTTTCAAGATGGCGAAGTATTCGAGTTCTCGACTCCTGAGTCGCTGCTGAACATAAATTTTGCGGAGCCGGTTTTCGTCCTAGTTGACCGGTTGGCGGTCTCTGCCGATGGACGGGCACGAATTGTAGATGCCACCGAGATCAGCTTTCGAGAAAGTGGCGAGGTAATTTTTCAAACTCCTGCGGGCAGCGATCCAGCGCACCAGCTTCGATTTTCACAGCGCTTTGAGTGCAAGCACTGCGGCACGCGATATGCAGAGCCGGAGCCAAGATTGTTTTCTTTCAACAATCCCTTCGGCGCGTGCCCACGATGCCAGGGCTTCGGCAACACTATCGATTTTGATCTGAACCTGGTCATTCCGGATCGATCGAAGTCGCTCGATGAAGGCCCGATTGAACCCTGGACTAAACCGAAATATCGGCCGTATGCCACAGAGATGAAAAAGTTCGCACGCGCTGCGGGGATCCCGCTGGATGTTCCATGGGCGGAACTGGATCCGGAGCAGCAGCAGGCGATCATTGATGGCCATAAGAAATTTCCCGGGGTGCGCGGATTCTTTGAATATCTGGAGCGCAAAAAATACAAACTCCACGTACGCGTGTTTCTGAGCCGATACCGTGGATATACGGTTTGCTCGGATTGCACCGGCGCACGGCTGAGGCTGGAAGCGCGTCAGGTAAAAGTTGCAGGGAAAAATATCTGCGAAGTCTGTGCGATGACCGTAGAAACTGCCGCGAAATTTTTTGCGCAAGTGAAGTTGACCCGCGAGCAAGCCGATATTGCGGAACGCTTGCTGGAGGAGATTCGCACCCGGCTGCAATTTCTGATGGACGTTGGCCTGGAATATCTCATGCTCGACCGCTTGACTTCAACCCTTTCAGGTGGCGAGGCGCAGCGAATTCAGCTTGCAACTTCGCTGGGCTCGCGGTTGGTGGGAACTCTTTACGTTCTGGATGAACCCTCCATCGGACTACACAGCCGCGACACGCAGCGGTTGATTCATATCCTTCATGGATTACGCGATCTGGGCAATACCGTGCTGGTGGTGGAACACGACCGTGAAGTGATGCGCGCCAGCGACCGCATTCTGGACCTGGGGCCGGGTGCGGGCGAACACGGGGGAAAGATCATAGCAACCGGCAGCTACGATCAGATCACGCACACGCCGGGATCTCTGACCGGGCGATATCTTTCGAATGAGCTTCGCATTCAGACTCCAACTAATCGGCGCAAACCCGGGCGGCAGAAGATAACCATTCGCGGCGCTCACGCCCACAACTTGAAAGGCGTAGACATCAGCGTTCCGTTGGGGATGCTGGTGGCGATAACAGGCGTATCTGGTTCGGGGAAATCAACCCTGCTGCACGATGTTCTGTATCAGGCACTGCGAGCACTTAAAAACCAGACGAACGGCGCCGAGCTGAAGTTTCCTTTCCTACAAGAAATCACGGGGGACGAATACATCGATGATGTAGTGCTGGTCGATCAGTCGCCGATCGGACGGACTCCGCGTTCGAATCCGGTTACCTATATCAGGGCATTCGACGGCATCCGTGATTTGTTTGCAGGGACGCCGGAGGCGCATAAGCGAGGATATTCCGCGGGACATTTTTCTTTTAATGTTCCCGGCGGCCGCTGCGAAACCTGTCAGGGCGACGGCACCGTAGTTGTAGAAATGCAATTTCTCGCAGACGTGGAACTGATTTGCGAAGAGTGCAAAGGCAAGCGATTTAAGCCTGAGGTGCTTGAGGTTCGTTATCGCGGAAAAAATATTCACGAAGTGCTGGATATGACGGTGCGCGAGGCCATGCACCACTTCGCGAATGCTCCTAAGGTTGCGGACAAGTTGCGAATGCTGGATGAAGTTGGCCTGGGATACTTGCGGCTGGGGCAGTCGGCGACGACGCTCTCTGGCGGCGAGGCCCAGCGAGTCAAGCTGGCGGCGCATTTGCAGCCGGCGACGGCGGCAAGACGCAGATCGGAATTACGTCGAAGGACACTCTACATTTTCGACGAGCCGACCACGGGACTGCACTTTGACGACATCAGTAAACTTCTGTCGGCCTTCCGGCGTCTGATTGAAGCAGGGGGGTCAATTCTGCTGATCGAGCACAACCTTGAAGTTATTAAGACCGTCGACTGGGTGATCGATTTGGGTCCGGAGGGCGGCGAGCGCGGCGGGCGCGTGGTTGGAGAAGGAACGCCTGAGGAAATTGCCGGGCTTGAGAACTCCTATACCGGACAGTTTTTAGCGCAACTGCTGAACGGCAACGAGGCTTCGCGTTCGAATGGACATAAGTAATCCAGCTGGACTCACGCGAGCGTTTATCTTTTCGTTTGCCGTTTCGCTAGCTTTCTCGTCAGCCGCAACAGCGCAGAGCACGAGCAAAACCGTCCGCCATCACAAGATCGCAGAGCAAGACCCTGTGGCAGTTATGCTCGCCGAGGCAGAAAGCGATCTCGACAAGCAGGATTATGCGAACGCCGAGACACTGCTGAAGAAATATCTCGAGACGCATTCTGACAATTATGCGGCGTGGTACGACCTGGGTTTCGCTTATCACCAACTGGGCAAACGAGACGATTCGATCGCGGCTTATCGAAAATCGGTCGGCGCCAAACCGGACGTCTTTGAGTCAAACCTGAATCTTGGGCTGGCGCTGGCCGAGGCGGGAGATGCGCAGGCAGAACAATATTTGCAGGCGGCGACTAGGTTGAATCCCGCGTCGAATGTCACACAGGGTCATATACGCGCATGGCTGGCGCTGGGGCGGCTGCTAGCAACTTCCAAGCCGGAAGAGGCTATTGCCGCGTTTCAGAAAGCCGCGACGCTGGACCCCAAAAACCCTGAGCCTCATCTGGACGCCGGGGCCCTGATGGAAAAGCAACAGAAAGGCGGAGAGGCCGAGAAAGAGTATCAGCAGGCGCTTAGCATTGCTCCCGATTCTTCCGACGCGCTGGTTGCGCTGAGCAATTTATACATGCGTGGTAAGCGATTCGATGATGCACAGGCAGTACTCAGAAAGCTGGTTGCGCTTCATCCCAACGATGCAGGTGCGCATTTTCAGCTGGGCCGTATGTTGGCCATTGCCGGAAAAAACGGGGACGCCGCCAACGAGATGGAAGCGGGCCTGAAACTCGATCCGTCTGACCGCAAAGCTCAGCGCGACTTGGCGGATCTCGACGCAGACTCCGGAAAGTATGACCAGGCGGCACAAATGTATTCGGCGCTGATCAGCGCCAATCCGAATGACGGCGATCTGCATGCCGGGCTCGGCCGCGTACTTATGAAACAAAAGAAATTCCCCCAAGCCGAGCAAGAGTTAATTAAAGCGGCTGAACTCAAGCCTGGATCGGGCGAGATCTATGGTGAGCTTGCGGTGGCGGCAAATGAGAACAAGGACTATCCGCTGGCAATCAAGGCCGCAGACCTGCGCTCGAAGTATCTTCCCGAGAATCCCATGAGTTACTTCTTGCGGGCAACGGCCTACGACCACCTGCGTGACGCGAAAGATGCGGCAAAGTATTATCATCAATTTTTGGAAGTAGCTGGAGGCAAGTATCCCGATCAGGAGTGGCAGGCCAAGCACCGCCTGATTGCGATTGAGCCCAAAAAGTGATTTCGATCAGATGAAAAGTAAAGTTTTGAGTACTCTGATTTGTGCGCTTTGGTTGAGCATGGCTTGTTTTGCCAAGCAGGAGGAGACGCTCGCGCAATTGATGGCGAGAGCCGACGCTGCATCTTCAGGGCAACAAGCAGATTTGTGCATGGAGGTTGCGGAACGCGAAGTGAAGTCGGTAATTGCGGATTACAAGGCAAATAAAACTGACGAAGCCCACGATTCGTTACAGCAAATTGTGAAGTATGCGGACAAGGGACATTCGGCGGCGATCCAATCGGGAAAGCGACTAAAGCACACAGAGATCAAGTTGCGCCAGGCCGCATTGCATTTGCGTGACTTGAAGTTCAATGTCGAAGTGGACGATCAGCCATTAGTACAGGCGGCGGTGGACAAACTTGAAGACTACCGCACCGAAATACTCAAGGCTATGTTCGGATCGAAGAGCAATGATTAGGCGTTTTTTTTCCTTCTTTTTCGCGCTCATGATTGCGCTGCCGGCATTCGGCCAGGCGCATCATCGCGATCCGCTGACTGAAGCTGAGATTGATAAGATCCGCGACTCAGCCCAGCTTCCGGACGTTCGCCTCAAACTCTATGTGGAGTTCGCGCGGGCACGTCTTGAAACCATTCAGAAGGTCCACTCCGACACCAAAACAACCGACCGCGAAAAGCAAACTCGCGATGCGCTTCAGGATTTTTTGGACGTTTATGACGAGTTGAACACCAACGTGGATACTTTCGCCGATCGCGGCTCCGACCTGCGCAAAGCGTTAAAACCAGTGATTGAGGCCGATACGGAATTTGGAGCGAAGCTTCGCGCCTTCAGGGCATCGCTAACGAATGCTCAGGAGGCGCGGGATGACGAATTCCTGATCGGGAGCGCCATTGATGGCGTGGATGGGGGGGCAAAAGATCATCGCGATCTGCTGGCCGAACAGGAGGTAACCTTCAAGAACAAGAAGAAGCAAGATCATAAAGATGACGCGGCCCACTCCAATTGAGGCTCGTGCTAGTCTGATGGAAAATGCGCGAAGGCCTCACAGAAGTATTCCAGCAAACCTACCGTGAACTTCGGCCTCGTTCCGAGGTCCCTGACCTGCGAGCGGAATTTTTCAGTTTCGCTAACGTAAATAGCACAATCCGGATGCGAGAGGGAAAGCTGCTGGTGCGAGTGTCAGATTTACTGGAAGGCGCACCCGAATATGTATTGCGGGCTATCGCCCATATCCTGCTGGCGAAAATGTTTCGCAAGCCTGTGGACCGTGAGCACGCTTCGCGGTACCGGCGTTACGTATCGTCGCAGCACATGTCGCGAAAGGCACATCTGGTGCGGCAAATTCGCGGACGCAAACGGATCGGTTCAGCGCGCGGACGAGTTTATGATCTGGAAGAGGTTTTCGACAAGCTGAACGCCCAATTCTTTCACGGACTGCTGGCGCGACCGCAGATGAGCTGGAGTTCAGAGCGGGCCCGCAACCGCCTGGGACACTACGATCCCGCGCACAATGCGATTGTGATCAGCCGGGTCTTTGACCATCCCCGCGTGCCCGGGTGCGCGGTCGAGTACATTGTTTACCATGAGATGCTGCATTTGAAGCACCCAGTGCGCCTGCGCGGCAGCCGGCGGTGCGTCCATTCGGCGGAGTTTCAGGCAGAGGAGCGCGAGTTTCCTCAACTCGATGCAGCCAAGAAGTTTCTCGCGATTCTGTAGTTTGACGGGTCTACACCACGGCAGATATTCTTAATACATACCCTTAGTTGCAACTCAGTTGCAACTTCATATTTCGCCGGAGAATCCTTCTTGCTCCAAGCATTCATTATCACCCTCCGCGAGGGGGTGGAAGCTGCCCTGATTATCGGCATCACTCTGGCTTATCTGAATAAGATCCAGCGGCGGGACCTTCGCAAATCCGTTTTCGTTGCTCTGGCCGCGGCGTTTATTGCCAGTATCGGCGTGGCCATTCTGCTTTCCCGTTTCCAGTTCAGTGAAGACCTGTTCGAGGGCTGGGTCATGCTGGCCGCTGCCGTCTTCGTTGTAACCATGATTATTTTCATGATGCGAACGGGGCGAAAACTTAAGGGCGAGATCGAGAGCAAGCTCGGATCGCTAGCTGGGCGCAGCTCGCAACTTGGAGTCTTTCTTTTTGTTTTCCTTATGGTGCTGCGCGAGGGCGCAGAGACAGTGCTAATCCTTTCGGCAGTTTCGCTGGAATCGAGCGCGCTGCAAAGCTTTCTCGGGACACTGCTAGGAGTGTTTGCTGCGATCTTATTCGGTGTGATGTTCGTTAAGGGGACGGTAAAGATTAATTTGCAGAAGTTCTTTCGCGTGACCACGGTGATTCTATTCTTCGTCGCCGCGCAATTGTTGATCTCGGGACTGCACGAGCTTTCGGAATATGGGGTGCTGCCCTCATCAAAAAAAGAAATGGCTCTGATTGGGCCCATCGTCAGCAACGAGTGGTTCTTTTTGGTGACGATTGTGGCATTGGCGGCGATGATGGTGCTTTTCGAGGCGCGACGCCGCCAGCCACAGGCTTTGCCAGAATCAGCTGCTGAAAAACGCAAAGCTGCTTGGGGGGCGCGACGTGAGCGTCTGTGGATGACTGCGGTCTTCGCCAGTTCATTCATTTTTATCGTGCTGGTAACTGCAGAATTCATTTATGCCAAAAGCGTGAACACGCTTTCGACGGCTACTCCGGTCACCTTCACTAACGGCGCCTTGAGTATTCCAGTGGCGCAGGTTTCTGACGGAGATCTGCATCGTTATGAAGCTCGGGAAGGCGGAACAGAGGTGCGGTTTCTGCTCTACCAGAAGCCTGACGGCAAAGTGGTAGCGGTTTTCGATGCCTGCGAGATTTGCGGTCCGGTAGGCTTCTTCAAGGGTCCGAACGGATTGGTGTGCAAGAATTGCGCGTCCCCGATTAATTCGCAGTCGGTTGGAACTCCGGGTGGATGTAATCCAATTCCCCTGCAATCGACGACCAATGGCAGCGCCATCGTGATTCAGGAAGCTGACTTGGCGGCTCGGGTTAAAGTGTTTCAGCGATAGTTCTCTCGCGGAATTACTGACAAAGCAAAAGCCTTTAACCGCAGAGATCGCAGAGAAAAGCCAGAGATCGCAGAGAAACCTTGCTGCTCAAATGACTGGCCAGATCAATTTTCAACTATGTTTGTTCGACTTGTTTACGAATCTTTTCGGCGACAGACGCGCCGCAAGGTGCTGATGGCAGTCGCGGTCACGCTGGGCGCGGCGGTGTCTACGGCTATGATTGCCATCGCCATCGATATTGGCGACAAGATCAGCCATGAGTTGCGCAGCTATGGCGCGAATTTGATTGTGACGCCCGCCGACGACAGCCTGGATGTGCAGATCGGCAGCGTGAACTTGAAACCCACAGGTGGCGCGACTTTGAGCGAAGCCGACCTGCCGAAGATCAAAGGAATATTCTGGCGCAACAACATTACCGGCTTCACCCCTGAGCTTCCCGTCACCGTGAAGGTCGGCGAGACAAACCTGATGTTGGTGGGGACCTATTTCGCAAAGACGCTAAGGTTTGGCAAACAGGAGTTCATCACCGGAGCCCGAAAAACATTTCCGTGGTGGAAGGTTGATGGAGGGTGGCCTGCGGACGATTCCGATCAAGTGTTGGTGGGTGAGAAGTTGGCGGCTCGATCCGCTCTCGCGCCGGGCGGGAAGATTCAGATCAGCGGCGCAACCTATCAGGTCGTCGGAATTGTTTCAACCGGCGGCGTTGAGGATGAACAGATCATCGCGCCATTGAGCCTGGCGCAGACAATCGCCAAGCACCCGAGCGCAGTAGCTAAGATTTTTGTCAGTGCCGTGACGAAGCCCGAAGACGCTTTCGCGCGACGCAATCCGGATTCGCTCAATCCCGCAGACCGCGACCGCTGGTATTGCTCGCCTTATCCGCAGTCGATTGCGTATCAATTGCAGGAAGTAATTCCGCACTCTCATGCCGAGCAGATTCGGCAGGTGGCACAGAATGAGGGCAACGTACTCTCGCGCATTGAGGGACTGATGCTGCTGATTACGCTGGCCGCGCTGTTTACGTCGGGATTGGCGGTGTCGGCAGCGATGGCAACGGCAATGTTTGAACGTCGTCAGGAAATCGGATTAATGAAGGCATTGGGTGCCGGCCAGTTCGCGCTGTCGGCCATCTTTGTCACAGAGTCTGTGCTGCTGGCTTGCGCGGGAGGGCTGGTGGGGTTTGCGGGCGGAAGCCTGTTGGCGCGCAAACTTGGACAGACAATTTTCGGATCTGCGATCGCAGTGGAACCGGTGCTGCTTCCGCTGATTCTGGCTATCGCAATTTTGGTAACGTTCGCGGGTAGTGCGGCCGCAATTCGCCGCGCGGTTAAATATGATCCCGTCCATGCGCTGCGGGGAGAAGCATGAAACAGCGGCAGAGTACTGGGACGCCAATGTTTTTGCGGATGCTGGCGCGGGCTGCCTTTTTGCGCAAGCGAACTGCCTTCGCGGCATTGTTTGCCATTATTGTCGCCGCGGCTGCATCCACAGCAATGCTCAATTTATTTGTAGATGTTCAGAGCAAGCTGCGAAAAGAATTTCGCGGATTCGGCGCGAATATTGTGGTGGAAGCAAAAACAGGCGGGAGTTTTTCCTCAGATGATTTGCGCCTGCTCGAGTCTACGGTTGCCGGCCATGGACTTGCGGTCCCGTTTGCTTATGCCGTGGCACATACGCCGAAGGGGGAGGCAGTTGTGGTCGCCGGCACCGATCTCGACTTGGCGCGAAAGCTCAATCCCTGGTGGGAAGTGTCGTCATGGCCGCAGAGTTCCGGACAAGCGCTGGTCGGAGTTCGCGCGGCTAAACTTCTCGCTTCGGATAGCGGAACGTTTACGCTTGCATATGGGGGGCGCACGTTGCATTTGTCGTCCGCAGGTACGGTGCGCACCGGAGCCGGGGAAGACAGCCGCGTGTACCTGTCTATGCTGGAGTTTCAATCCTGGACAGGTTTGCAACCCTCCGTGATTGAGATAGCCGCATACGGATCTGCGGGTGAAGTCAGTTCCCTGCTCTCGACTCTTCGCCGAGATCTTCCCGCCGCCGACGTTCATCCAGTGCGGCAAGTGACGGAGGGCGAGGCCAACATTTTGCGCAAGACACGGTCGACTCTGCTGTGGTCGGCGATATTTATTATCTGCACGGCGGCATTGTGCGTGCTGGCGACACTCACCGGATGGATTTTTGACCGGCGGCGCGACTTCGCCATTATGAAAGCTATTGGCGCTTCTGACTGGCTGATTGCGGCCTTTGTGGCGGGCGAAGCGGCGGCGCTGGCGTGCGCAGGAGCATTGCTGGGATTCGTGGCCGGAACCGGCATTGCGGCCTGGATTGGGCGAGTAAATTTTCACGCTCCGGTTTCAGCGCGACTCGACGTTCTGCCTCCAGTGTTGATCGGATGCCTGCTGGTTACGTTGATTGCCACCTTGCTACCGTTGCGATTGCTGCGCCATATTCAGCCCGCTATGATCTTGAGGGGAGAATAGATGATCCGGCTGAATGGAGTCAGCAGATTTTATCCGGCGCGCGCGGGAGCGGCTGGGGGCACCATTCGCGCGCTGGATGACTTCACTTTGCGGGTTGAACCCGGAGAGTGGATTGCCGTTATGGGCCCGTCAGGCTCGGGAAAATCCACACTGGTCAATCTGATTGGCTGCCTGGATAGTCCGAGCACTGGCGACATCTGGCTGGATGGCGAAAACGTTGCGCACCTGGGGACGAAAGACTTGACGCGAGTGCGCGCGGAGAAAATCGGATTCATATTTCAGCAATTCCACCTGATTCCCTACCTCACCGCGGTTGAGAATGTCATGCTGGCACAGTACTTCCACAGCATGACCGATGAGCAGGAGGCGCTCGAAGCGCTTGCACGCGTGGGATTGCGTGATCGTCCGCACCATTTGCCGGCGCAGCTTTCAGGCGGCGAGCAGCAACGTGTATGCATTGCGCGCGCGCTGATTAATGATCCAAAGATCATTCTGGCCGATGAGCCTACCGGTAACCTTGACGCGAAAAACGAGGAGATCGTACTGGAGCTCTTGCGCGACCTTCATCGTCAGGGACGCACGATTGTGATGGTCACGCATGATCCCGTAGTCGCACGGTTGGGCGATCGCAGGATCGAACTGCATCACGGAAAGATTGCGGCGCAAGAAGTTTTCGCGATGGCCGACGAAGAGCAGATTGAAGAGGTGCTCGAAGAATTGTGGGTGCTCGATGAGCACAACCAGATTGCAGAACTTGAACACATGGAAGTACACGGCGCTTTGCCGGTCAGCATTGCAGTCGACAAGATGCGCGAAATGGGACTGGTCGAAACCAGGCCGCATCCGCCGATCGTTCATGATCACAAGGCTTTCGTGAACCCGTGCCATGACGCGCTCAAGCCTGCCGGAGTTTCGATTGGCGATGGCAGTTTGATAGTCGACCTCACTGTAAAAGGACGACAGCGCGCGGCGGACATCATTCGCCGGCACCGGCTTGCGGAGCGATTATTCACCGACAGCCTGGCGATGGACAGCGAAACCGAAATCGAACAACAGGCCTGCAAGTTCGAGCACA
>Ga0157372_10002679_pt1 | contig 19269 bp, 17 predicted proteins | sample C55metaG_FD_115307 | JGI IMG/M metagenome (GOLD analysis project Ga0157372, IMG submission 115307) | Corn rhizosphere microbial communities from Kellogg Biological Station, Michigan, USA - C5-5 metaG | ecosystem: Host-associated > Plants > Roots > Rhizosphere > Soil | place: USA: Michigan... | reverse complement strand
GACGGGCTGACCAGCGGTCCGAAATTGGACATCCAGTTCGGAGCGGCCGTCGTATCGGCCGTGTACGTCGTATTGCTGACGATCGTGGTAGCCGCGGCGCAACTGGTACCGCCGTTCTGCGCATACGCAACGGGCGCTGCACACAGGGAAAGTGCGATCAAGGCAGAGAGCTTCTTCATAGTGGAATCACTCCGTAAAAAGTAAGACAGGGCTTAAGTTAAATCAGAAGCCAATAAAAGTCTGGCGACGCGAATCAAACTGGTCGAAGCCAACCGCAATTCCGTTGGACGAAGTCACATAACCCGGTGTCGGACCAGCCATACCGAGGAACGCGGTGTCGACCACGAGGGCGCCATTGTCGAACGTCGACGTCGTGAAATTCGGGCTGCCCTCAACGTTGTTGTTAACCCACATGCTGAAATGACCGCCAGAGCCATTCTGGATGTCGAATTCGACATGGTTCTCACCCGCGGTCAACGGGAACGAGCCGACGTCTGCTCCGCCAGCCGCTGTGGTATCCGGAACGTTGTAGCTCACAAGATGACCACCCGCGCCGTCACCGACGATGCTGAGCGCGACGGCCGTACCACCTGCTTGCGCCGCAGTCGTGAAGATAAACGCCGCATCCACGAGACCGAGGTTGGTCAGCGTGTCGGCATTAATGATGAACTGCGCGCGATAACGCGGCTCGGCAGCCGGCGTATCGTCTTCAACCGTGGCAAACGCCGTGGCGTCGCCGGTCAATGTCGAATCGAGACGGCAAGGCGTACCAGCGTAACCACCAGCAACAATCACAGCCGTGCCACCCAGTGCATCAACAGCGGACCAGGGCGGAACCGGCGAGGAAGGACAACCAGCAACTGCACTACCCGCATAGCCAGCCAGACCAAGGAGCGCCAGAGCCAGCACTTTCATCTTCGTGTTCATTGAGAATCTCCCAGAGGTACTCGGGCGGGGTGCAGTCCCCTTCCCCTTGATTGACGGAATAAAAAGTTGTTAACCAAGCCCGATCCGCGCGGACGATAGTGAACTATCACTGCCGTGTCAACACGGACCACGTGGGCCTGGCTACCATGCCCGGTTTCGGGTTTGGGACCCCCACTGCATGCGGCCCCCTAACCCGGCCAGCGGCGCGTAATTGCCGCCTCCGGCCCACAGCCTTCTATAACGCATGACCGAAGGCGAACCGGACAGTGGACGCGCTGGTACCCATAAAAGTGTGGCGTCGATCCCATTGGCGGGCGCCCGCGCTTCATTGACAGCCGCTCGGCTCGGTACGGAGAATGCCGCCCCCTCTCGAAACGCCCTTCCGTGTCCGCCACTTCCCCTGATTCTGCCAAGCCGCCTGCTTGCCTCGTGGTCATGCCGGCGCGCGACGAAGCGCCGACGGTCGGGTCCGTGGTCGAAGGCGTGCGACGCATGCTGCCTTGCCGGGTCCTGGTTGTCGACGACGCCAGCGGGGATGCGACGGCGCAAGCCGCGCGGGTAGCCGGCGCCACGGTCCTCCGCCTCCCGCTCGGGCTCGGCGCGTGGGGCGCGACGCAGGCCGGGATCCGCTACGCGCGACGGAATGGATTTTCGGAGGTCATTACGCTCGATGCCGACGGGCAGCATCAGCCGGATTCGGTGCCGATGCTTCGTGCGGCAAGGGAACGCAGCGGCGCCAACGTCGTCATCGGCACCTGCGTCGGGCGCCTGAGTCGAGCCAAACGCATCGCGTGGCGCTACCTGCGCCTCCTGACGGGTCTCAAGCTGACCGATTTCACATCGGGTCTGCGTCTCTATGACGCCGACGCGATCGACGTGCTGGCCGGTCAGGAAGCGAGTCTCCTGGACTATCAAGATGTGGGAGTGCTGATGCTGCTGGCGCGGAGCGGCTTGAAGATCACGGAAACCCCGGTGACGATGCTGCCACGCCGCGCCGGACGCTCGCGCGTGTTCGCGTCGTGGCCCGTGGTGGCTCGTTATATGGTGCACACGACCGTACTCTGCCTCGCACAGCTCGATCCCGCGCGACGTCGCGCCCGCACCGCCGGAGCCGACCCGATATGCTGACCGGCCAGATCACCTCGGCGATCATCGGCATCGCGCTCGCCGGCGCGATTCTTTTTCTGGTCCGCCGCGATCATCTGCATGGGCCCTATGCGCTCTGGTGGTTCGCGGTCGCGGCGGCGACGTTTGCCCTCGGCGTGTTTCCGGCGCTGATCACCTGGCTCGGTCGTGTGACGGGTATCTTCTATCCGCCGGTGCTGCCGATTGTCGTCGGTCTTTCGCTCGTGCTGATCCGCATGCTCAAGCTCGACATCGACCGCTCGAAACAGGAACGCCAGATCCGCCGGCTGACGCAAAAGCTCGCGATTCTCGAACAGGAACTCGATCGTCTCGGCGGCAAGTCGTCGCCGGCGCTGCCCGACGATCACACGCCCTGAGCTTCAGGGCATGCGCATCCTGCATCTCGGCAAGTACTACGCGCCCGAACGCGGCGGCATCGAGAGCTATACGCGCGCGTTATGCGAATGGACAGCGGCGCGCGGGCATTCCGTCGCAGCGCTCGTGCATCAACGTCCGGGCGTTTGGCACACGACGCGCGAAGTCATCGGCAGTGTCGAAGTCCGCCGCGTCGCCTGCCTGGGCGATCCGGTGTACACGCCGCTGAGTCCGACCTACCCGTTCGAGCTCGCGCGTTCGTTGAAAGAGTTTCGCCCCGAAATCCTGCATCTGCACCTTCCGAATCCTTCGTGCTTCGCCGTGCTCGCGAGTGCGACCGCGCGCCGCTTGCCGTGGCTCGTCCATTGGCATTCCGATATTCCGGCCGATGCGCCGGATTGGCGTTTGCGCTTCGGCTATCGCGCCTATCGTCCGTTCGAACAGGCCTTGCTGAAACGCGCGACTGCTGTCGTGACCACTTCGCAGTCGTATCTCGACGCAAGCGCGGCGCTCGCATCGTGGCGTGCGAAAGCGCGTGTGATTCCGCTCGGTGCCGAACACGTCCCGCAAAGAACAGCGCGCGCAGATTTGTGGCCATCCGGCGACGGATTGCGCTTGCTCGCCGTCGGCAGGCTGAGCCACTACAAAGGTTTCGACGTTCTGATCCGCGCGCTGGCTCGTGTGGACGACGCGCGTCTGCTGCTGATCGGTGATGGCGAATGCGCGGAGGAGCTGCGCGCGGCAGCTGAAAAAAACGGCACGTCATCGCGGATTCGCTTCGCCGGCACGCTCGACGACGAAACGCTGCTTTCCGCGTACGCCTCCGCAGATGCTTTCGTGCTTCCCTCACTCAATCGTGGCGAAGCGTTTGGACTCGTGCTGCTCGAAGCGATGCGGGCGAGCTTGCCTGTCATTGCGAGTGCCATCCCGGGATCGGGCATCGGCGACGTCGTCGTCGAAGGCGAAACCGGATTGTTGACCGCGCCCGGCGATGCGGATGCACTGGCCGCGGCAATCATTCGCATGCGCGATCAGGAATGGCGTCGACAACTTGGCGCGCACGGCCATCAGCGCTGGCAGGATCAGTTCACGCTGGAACTGTCTGCTCAACGCTGGCTTCAACTCTACGTCGAGTCGCAACGCTGACCTCGCCAGGCTGCGTCATCGGCCGCAGCAATACCGCAGCCAAGACGAACACGCTCGGCACCAGCTGAAGAATCAGCCGGTTTGCGCTGGTGAAATCCTGCGCCCACGCCGATGCGGTCGTCAGGAAGAAAAGCGCGAACAGGAACGCAAAATCGATCAACAGCATCAGGCCGAGCATTCGCGCCGCCCGATCATTGCGGAACCGTCGTCGGCGCACGACGAGCAGCACCGGCACCACATACCAAAGCAGATGCCAGTTCGGCAGCGTGAACAAGCTCGCGATCATCGCGCCTCCGACGCCATGCCACGCCAGCGCGAACGTGCCGAGCGAGGGAATCTCGATCCAATTCCTTCCCGAGTGCGAGGACACGAGCGCGGCGACGAGCGCGCTCGCAATGAGCACGACGGGAACGCCCCACAGGACGAGCCGCCGGCGATGCAGCGGCACGAGATCGACTGCGCCGACCGCGCAAAATGAGATCAGCCAGACCATGCCTTCGAGCTTGATCACCGGAAGGCACAGCGCTATTCCCGTTGCCAACGCGAGCTGACGCGGTTCGCGTCCGATCAGCCAGCGCGTCCATGCCAACGTCGCGAGCCCGAGCGTTAACGCGACCCAAAGATCCGCATAACCGGCAAGCGCCACGTGCGCATCGATCAGCGGAAGCGAGACCAAACCATAAACCAACGCCAGCGCAACCCAGGATGCGAGACCGAGCGCGCGCCAATATCCGTACGCCGCCAACGCGAACGCGGCCAACGTTCCGCACCAGGTGACTCCGACAAGCGGCTCGTTCCAAGCCCCGGCCGCACTCGCGAACCAGAGCTGCACCCACGCGAGAAGTTCGGGATAACTCCACGACGCCGCCGTTCGCAGATCGCGATCGGTATTCGACAGCCAGTCGAGCATCGAAACGTAGGGTTCGAAATAGCCGGTCAGAAACCACGTTTTCGGCTTGATCGACCACGCCGACCACGCGTCCCATGGGAACACGGGCCGCAACGACGCTTCGTCACCGATCACCCAAAAGCGAAACACGATCCACGCCAGCAACAGCCACCACAGCACGCGCGACAGCATCGAGGCGGCTTCGATCGGCGTCGCAGATCCGGCGGGCACGCGCCGAAGTCGCACGATGGCCGCGAACCATGCCCCGATTCCGATCGCGACGTACCAGGGCAACGCGCGCGAAAACGCGTGCGCGGTGTCGGCTAACGCCACGAGTCGCGCACACCCAGCGGCGACGAAGACGCCGATGAGCCATCCCCCTCCGATCGCCGCGGGAAAGTCGAAAGCCCAGCGCGAACGACCGGACAACGCCGTCCAGATGCCGCCGCCGACGAGCGCCGGCAACACCCACGCGGCGATGTAAGCGACATCAACGCCCATGATGAAACCTGAATACGACGACGTCGTCCGCTTCAAAGCTGTCGCCGTAGATCGATGTCGAAGTCGCCAGGTGATCGCTGTGCGCGAGCAGTCGCCGCCATGCCGGATCCGTCCGCCAGTCGTCGTTCCTGAAGAAAACGAGCAGGCATCCTTCGGGCAGCGCGTCGGTGGACATCCGCGCGTATCCGTACAAGGCCACATTGCGCGGCAGCAGATGCCAGACGAAACGCAGGAGTTCGTAACTGCGCTCGGGACCGGTATAGATAAGGATGCGGGATTGCTCCGGCTCAGCGCGCAACATCGCGCGCAATTTCTCGGCGGCCGCGACGATATCGACATCGGCGACCGTGCTTTGTCGCTGCTCCCACGAGAGACCCGCGTACACCGCGCGCGTCGCCTGCAGGCGTCCCCACAAACCATTCTGCCAAACGGTATCGAGTGCGACCCATGCGATCCCGAAGATTGCGAACCCGGCGATGGCCATTTTCCGATCGCGCGGGCCAAACAGAATCGCGATCCATATCAGCGCAATGACAACCGCCAGCGCGACGCACCATACGAGCGATCGCGCACGTGGCGTGTCGGTATCGCGACCGAGTGCGTGTACAGAACGCTGTGTCCAGGGCCACGCGCCGAACCAATCGGTCGCGAGCGCCGCGAGATCCCCGCGCCACGATCTCGACCAGAGCCCGGCCTCGACGATCTCGAACGGCTTGAAACCCTGCGCCGGCGGAACCTGCTGCGCGATCGGAAATTGCGCAAATCCAATCTCGACGATTCGACCGCGCCATTGCGGAACCTGGCTCAAATCGAACGTGCGTGTCGCGTCACCGGGCCACGGCAGCGATACCGCGACGTCCTCCGGATTTTCCGCCGTTCGAAACACGAGCGAGAGTTCCAGCGTGCGCGGAAAATCCGCGAAGCGATACCGCAGCGTCGGAAATTTTTCCGCCTCGACGTCGGAAGGACGCAGCGATTGCAGGCTCGTGTAATCCTCTGCGGTCGATGTGATGCGCAGACGATCCACATCGGCACTGCCGCTGCCGAATACCGCGCTGAAATCATCTCCGGGAAATTCGCGCTGCTCGGCCGGCGAGAATGACGACGACCAGTCCACGCGCGCGGCCCACACGAGGAGCATCGCCCAACTCGCCAGCAGCGCGAGCGCCAACGCCGTGCGCCTCATGCGGCGAGTTCGTCCGAAGCGTTATGGGATCGTTGCGGCTCGCCCGCGCCGAAAACGCCACTATTCTTTTCGGCATCGTGAAGACGCGCGATTTCTGCTTCGGTGAAGCCAGCGCGAAGGCGCGCTTCGACATTGAAAGGTCCGCGCAACGTTCCGCGCAGGTGCGTTTGAATCAACTGCTCGAATGTCGAGCGCGGATCGACGCCTTCGCGTTCGCAGCACCACGCGAACCAGCGCGATCCGGCCGCGACGTGCGCGACTTCCTCGCGCAGGATCACTTCGAGGATCTCCGCCGTTGCATCGTCGCCCGCGGCGCGCAGGCGCGCGATCATGCCCGGCGTGACATCGAGTCCGCGCGCTTCGAGCACGCGCGGCACGAGCGCCATGCGCGCGAGGCACGAATCGGCGGTCTTGACTGCCATTTCCCAAAGCCCGTCGTGCGCGTCGAAATCGCCGTAGGCAAAACCGAGTTCGGCGAGCCGCGCCGAAAGCATCGTGAAATGGCGCGCTTCGTCGACAGCGACGCCAACCCAATCGCGGTAGTAATCCTTGGGCATTCCGCGAAAGCGCGAGACCGCATCCCAGGCAAGATTGATCGCGTTGAACTCTATATGCGCAACGGCGTGAATCAACGCCGCCCTGCCCTGTGCGGATGCGAGGCCGCGCCGCGGCAGATTTCGCGGACTCACGCGCTGCGGTCGATCGGGACGACCGGGCTCGGTCGGCAACCGCGCCGCGAATATCGGCGCACCCTCGCAAATAATCTCGCCCGTTTCAAAGCGCGCCGCTATGTCGGCGGTCAACGCGAGCTTTTCGGCGATCGTGGCGCTGTAGACGCAACGTGCCGCCAGCTCATGCAGCGTGGGAGATTGTTCCGCCATGGACCGTCGTGACGTGAAAGTGCGCGGATTATGGCGCGGTTCCCGTGGCTTGGGCCATGCGCACGTCGTCGCCCGCCACGACGCCGCTCGCTTGCGGCGCGCGCCACAGGAGTGCTGCAAACACGAGCATCGCAGGCACGATTTGCAGACTCAGGCGGTTCACCGCCGTGTAGCTCTCCGCCCACTTGCCGGCCGGCGTCAATACGAACAACGCGAACAGGAATGCGCATCCCAGCAGCAGAAAAAGCCCCAGGAAACGCAATGGCGGTGACTGTCGAAGCTCGCCGAAGCGCATCAACAACGTCAGCACGACCGCAAACCAGAAGAGGTGCCAGTTGTATTGCGAGAACAACCCCTCAGCCGCCGCGCCGATCACCGCCGGCGCGTGCTCCAGCAGAACCGCCGTGTCCGAAGTCAATCCGATCCGGTCGAGCGCGGGTGCGATCAATGGCCAGCGCAAGAGATATGCGACGACGACGCCAGCGCCGATCAGCGGCGCCATCAGCAAAGCGATACGCCGCAAGCGCGGACTCAAGCGCGCATAGACCATCGTGCCGCCGAGGATCACCAGCCAGATACTGCCTTCGAGCTTCACCAGCGGCAGCATCGCGGCGAACAAGACGGCGAGCACGAGCTGACCCCGCTCGCCGCTTTCGAGCCAGCGCATCCAAGCCAGACATGCAAACGCGATCAACGTCGCGATCCAGAGATCGGCGTAGCCGGCCAGCGCCACGTGCACATTGATGAGCGGCAGCGAGCCCAGCGCGTAAACCGCGACCAGCGCGCGATCGCGCTGCAGGCCGAGTGCGCGGAGTTGTCCGTAGCAACCGGCCAGCAGCGCGACCCAAAGCGCGAGCCAGATCGCGCCGACGACACCGGCATCCCATTCGCCCCAGGCCGACGCGAACCACACTGCGAGCCGACCGAGCGCCTCGGGATAATTCCATGTCTGCGCGGTGCGCAATGTTCCGGTTGCATCGGCGAGCCAATCGTCGAATCCGACGAAGCGGTCAAGGTGGCCCGCCAGCATCCACGCCTTCGGCTTCAGCAGCCACGCAGCCCATGCATCCCATGGATACATCGGCCGCAGCAGGATTTCATCCGCCATGAACCACGCGTGCACCGCGAGCAGCGCGACGAGGACCCACATCAGCGGATGCCACCGCCGCTGCTCCGACACGATCGGAGCCGACGATCGCGAGCGCATCAGCGCCCATGCCCACGCGCCGATGCCGAGCGGCAACAGAATCGGCGCGATGTTCGGCACGATGCGCGAGACTTCGATGCGACCGGCAAACGCTACCGCGATCGCACACAACATCGCGCCGAGCACGAATCCGCAACCGAACGTCTGTGCATAGGCGGCCGGCGTGCGCGGCCGACCGCCGAGCAATGCGACGAGCCCGGATCCGAGCAGCAACGTCGTGATCCACGCAACGACGAATTCGGCGCTCACGGATCGCCTCCGCGCAGCTGGAAGACGCGGATATCGCCTTCCTCGAACACAAGCTCTGCGGCGTATTCGAAATCGGCATATCGCAACGTGCGAAGGCGCCGATCGAACGTCCACGCCGGATCGGCATACACGACAAGCATTGCCGGTTGCGCGGCGATTTCGCGCCGATGAATCGGCAGCAATGCCCCGATCGGCGCGACATTCGCGGGCAACAGGTGATAGCTCAATCGCAATACGTCGTAGACCGCATCGGCGGCGACGATCACGTGCGCGTTCGCGGGCTCACGCGCAAGGCGCTCACGGACGCGCGCGGCGCTCGCGACGAGCGCGGTATCGGGCTCGATCGCGGCGCGTTCGCGCCACGGTTTGCCGGCGTAAAGCTCACGCGTCAGCGCGTGACGGTCGGCGAATTCGCCGAGCCAGCGCAGGTCCAGCGCAATCCAGCCGCCGGCCAATGCGCCGCACAACGTAAGTCCGAGCCATGTCCAAGAGCGCGCGAGCACGATGGTAACAATGAAAAGACTCACCGCGAGACCGATCGTCAGCAGCAAGACCGGCGTCGGCTTGTGCGGCCACGGCGCATCCGGACCGAGCGCCGAGACCGACATCAGCGCCCATGGCCGATAGGCCGACCAGTCGGTGCCGAGCGCACCGAGACTGCCGCGCCACGATGGCGACCAGAGCTCGGCGTCGATCAGCGAGAACGGCCGGAACGCGATATCGGCAGGCACGAGTTGCGCGGTCGGGAATTCCGCAAAACCAATCTCGATGATGCGACCGCGCCAGTCTGCTACGTCCGCGAGATCGAAATATGCCGCAGAGCCGCCCGCCGGCGGCAACGTTACGGTATGCACATCATCGGGCTGATCGGCGCGCCGGAACACGAACGAAAGTTCGAGCGTGCGCGGAAAATCCTGCAGGCGATAACGCAGCACGCGTAGCGTATCCGCATCGATCGGACGCGCAAAAGTGCGTGACTGCAACGCCATGTGTTCGGCGCCGACCGCATTGATGCCGAGATACCCACCGTTCTCGACACCCGCACCCATCACGACGTGGAAGTCGTTACCATGGAAATGCATGCGCTGATCGGGCTGGAACGTCGCGTTCAATGGCGCCTGCGAGGCCCAGCCGAGTAAACCGATCCATATCGCGAGCAGCAGCACGACCAGCATCGGCACGCGCAGCCGAGGCCGCACGCGCGCGCGAACGGAGGGGACGGTCGGGCTCACCGGTTTCCATTCGTTCGCGCCGCCCGATGCCGCAACGCGGCTATCGACAAGAATGGGCGAGCTTTCGTAACGGCGGGTCATGCAGGGGTTCCCTAGGCCGCGCTGCCACCGAAGGCCAGCCGCGCGCACAGGTCAGCACCCCCGGAAGTACAACGACGCGAGTCTCTTTCCCCTTCATAAGGAAACGCAGTAGCCGCCGAAAACCGGACATCAAGCACGCGGACCCGTGTCGCGATGTGGAATACGCGCGGTTTGCTACAGCGGCATTGCAGGAGTTAGCCGCACGTGCCGCAACGGCTCAGCTCGCCTGACGGCGTTGCGACTTGGCTTCGTCTGAACGGGCGAACTCGAGCTCGCTGAGATACGTCGGCGCGACGCCGGTCACGTATTCGCCGGAAAAGCATGATGTATCGAAATGCTTGAGATCCTCGTTGCCGTCGCGCACGGCCCAGATCAGGTCGTCCAGATCCTGATACACGAGCCAGTCTGCGCCGAGGATCGCCTGCACTTCCTCGGTCGTGCGGCCATGCGCGACCAGCTCGGCGACGGCCGGCATGTCGATGCCATAGATGTTCGGATAACGCACCGGCGGCGCTGCTGACGCAAAGTACACTTTTTTCGCGCCGGCCTCGCGCGCCATCTGGATGATCTGCTTGGACGTCGTGCCGCGCACGATCGAATCGTCGACCAGCAGCACATTCTTCTTGCGGAATTCGAGCGGAATCGGATTCAGCTTGCGGCGCACCGATTTCACGCGCTCGCTCTGGCCCGGCATGATGAAGGTGCGGCCGATGTAGCGGTTCTTGACGAAGCCTTCGCGCACCGGCACGCCGAGCGCCTGCGCGAGCGGGCCTGCGGCCGTGCGCGAGGTGTCGGGAATCGGTATCACGGCGTCGATGTCGTGATCGGGCATCAGGCGCAGGATTTTCTCGGCGAGCTTCTCGCCCATGCGCAGGCGTGCTTTGTACACCGACACGTCCTCGATCATCGAATCGGGGCGCGCCAGATACACATATTCGAAGATGCACGGCGCATGCACGGCGGGTTCGGCGCATTGACGCGCGAGAAGCTTGCCGTCGAGCGTGATCAGCACCGCTTCGCCCGGCGCGACGTCGCGCAACAGCTTGAAGCCGAGGATATCGAGCGCGACCGATTCCGACGCGACCGCGTATTCCTTGCCGGCGCCGGTCTCGCGCTCGCCGAGCACCAGCGGGCGGATCCCATGCGGATCGCGGAACGCCAGCACGCCGTAGCCGAGCAACAGCGAGACGACCGCGTAGCCGCCGACGCAACGCGCATGCGCGCCGGCGACCGCTTTGAAAATGTTGTCCGTCGAGAGCGCCATGCGATCCTGAATCTGAAGCTCGTGCGCGAGCACGTTGAGCAGGATTTCCGAATCCGAATCGGTATTGATGTGGCGCCGATCGTCCTCGAAGATCTCGCGGCGCAGCGCTTCGACATTGATCAGATTGCCGTTGTGGCAGAGCGCGATGCCGTACGGAGAATTCACATACAGCGGCTGTGCCTCGGACGAGCCTTCGGCGCCGGCGGTCGGATATCGGCAATGGCCGATGCCGACGTTGCCGCGCAGGCCCAGCATCGCTTCGCGGGTGAACACGTCGCGCACGAGCCCGGGGCCTTTGTGCAGGCGCAGGCGATTGCCATCGATGGTGGCGATGCCCGCCGCGTCCTGGCCGCGATGCTGGAGCACGGTCAGCGCGTCATACAGCGCGGACGCGACTTCCGATTTTCCGACGATGCCGATGATTCCGCACATGGGCTTAGGGCGCTCTGATCAGGCAGACGAAGGTTTGGACGGCGGCGCGGGCTTTGCGTTCTGCGGCAGCACGGGCTTGGCCAGATTCTCGACAGGTTCCAGGTACTTCGCGACTTCTTGCGGCAAGCGATCGCCGAGCCAACGCGCGCCGATTTCGAAATTCGGCAACAAGCGCGACTGATTCCACCACGGATCGCGCCGAAACGGCGTGAATCCCAGCAGCAGCACGACCAGCGTCACCAGCGCGAACCCGCGCACGAGACCGAACACCATGCCGAGCAACCGATCACTGCCCGAGAGACCACTGCCCTCAACCAGCTTGCGCATCAGATAGGCGACGATCGCGCCCGCGATCAGCACCGTCACGAAACACAGCACATACGCCAGCAGAACGCGCACCGATGGCGTGGATATGCTGGCGGAAAAGTGTTCTGCAAGGGCCGGCCCGAACATCCAGGCGACCCAGAAAGCGAGCACCCAGCAGACCAGAGCCAGCACTTCGCCGATGAATCCCCGCCAGAGGCCCATCAGCACGGAAAGGGCCAGTACGACGAGGATGGTGTAATCGGCCCAATTCATTGGAGGGTCGGGATTCGGGATTCGGCATTCGGGATTCGCCGTGGTCCCAATGGGGGCACGAAATCCGGTGATTTCCCTATCCCGAATCTCGAATCCCGAATCCCGCCTTTCATTGCTGCGTCACGATGATGCCTTCGATCTTGAGCTTGTCCTTGATGCGGCCGCGCAGCTTGTCCGCGTTGCCGCGATCGGTCTCGGGACCCGCGCGCACGCGCCACAGCGCGCCCGATTCGGCATCGAGCTTGTCGACGAACGCGACGAAACCGGCACCCTTCAAGCGATCGCGCAGTTTGTTGGCCTCGTCGACCGTTTTGAATGCGCCGAGCTGCACGGCCCAGCCGCCCGCGCGGCTCGCCGGCAGCGCGCTCGGAGGCGCATCGGCTTTAGCGTCGTCCGCGAGCTAGACCACGCTGCCCGGCACGGTCGGCTTGATCTGCTTGATGCGAAGCCGCGCGGCCTCGGCGGCGGCGCGATCCTCGAACGGCCCGACGCGCACGCGTTCGGCCCGCTTGCCCTGATAGTCGCTGGCTTCGGCAAAAGCGGGAAATCCGCCCTGCTTGAGCGTGGCGACGAGATCGTCTGCATTCTTGGATTCGGCGTAGATGCCGAGGTGCACGAAGAAATGCCCATTCGCGGCCCGGCCCGGCGTGCTCGGTTCAGACTTGGGCGCTTCGGCGGTCGGTGTCGGCGCGACCGGTTCAGACTTTGCGGCTTCCGGCGCGGGCGTGGTCGCTACCGGAGCAGTTGGTTGCGCGATTTCGGCCGGACGCGGCGGCGTCTCGACGGTCGCCAGCGGCTGACTGGTCACGGTCTGCGCATTCTTGACGGCATCCGGCGCCGCATCGACCGGCAGCACGCGATTCTGGAATTCGCGATCGGGCGCGGGAGGGATCGCAAGATTCACGGTTTCCGAGGACTGCTGAGGTGCCGGCCTGGACAGGAACATCGGCACGAAGATCACGGCCAGCGCGATCAGAACCACCGCGCCCAGCAGACGTTGTTTCAGCGACAGATCCATAGAGCGGCGCCCGGAAGAGTCGACGCGATTATACCCGCTGCGATCACGCTGACGGCACTAACGTGCGAGGAGAGCGCGCTTTTCTGCGAAGCGAATCGCTTGGGCCGCGACGAAGAACGAGCCGAACGCGATGATGCGATCGCTCGGCTTCGCTCCCGCGAATGCCGCAACCAGCGCCGGTTCGACGTCGTCGTGAACACCCGCGATATCGATCGTGCCGCTCGCCGATCGCACGAGATCGGCCAATGCCGAGGCATCGAGGCCGCGCGTCGATTCATGCGCCAGGCCCGCGAGATGCCAGGTGTCAATGCGATCGAGCAACGGCGCGACGATGCCGCGAACGTCTTTATCCGCCAGCGCGCCGAACACGGCGAACGTGCGGCCCGTTTCGGCGTGGGTCCCAAGCCATTCCGCCAGCGAACGCGCGGCTTGCGGGTTGTGTGCGACATCGACGATGAGCTCGGGCGTGCCGGCGAAGCGCTGCAGACGCGCCACGACGCGCGCGGTCGCGATGCCTTGCGCGATCGCAGCGGGATTCCATCCGAGCTGCTTGCGCAGCGCGTGCAATGCCGCGATCGCGGCGGATGCGTTGGAATGCTGACACGGCGCATCGAGTGTCGGGTGCGGTAGGACGAGTTCCGTATTCGAGCATCTCCAGGTCCAGTGGCCGGCTTGCATCCTTGTGTGAAAGTCGCGCTCTGCGATCTCGATCTCGGCGGCGATTCGTGCGGCTTCGTCCACAAGGCCTCGTGGCGGCGCGCGCTCGCCGATGATCGCGGGGCGCCCGGCGCGAAAAATTCCGGCTTTTTCGCGGCCGATGCTGTCGCGATCGTTGCCGAGCCAGTCCTGGTGATCGATATCGACGGTCGTCACGATGGCGACGTCAGCGTCGATGATGTTCACCGCGTCGAGGCGGCCGCCGAGTCCCACCTCGAGCAACGCTACATCGAGCTTCGTGCTCGCGAACAGCATCAACGCGGCAAGCGTGCCGTATTCGAAATACGTGAGTGCGATGTCGCCACGCGCTGTTTCGATGCGATCGAATGCTTCGATCAACGTCGCGTCGTCCGCATCGATGCCGTCGATACGCACGCGCTCGTTGTAACGGAGCAGGTGCGGCGACGTGTACGCGCCGACGCGCTTTCCGTCAGCGCGCAGCATCGCTTCGAGAAACGCGACCGTCGAACCTTTGCCGTTGGTGCCGCCGACCGTGATGACGCATGGCGCCGGGTGCGGCGATCCCAGCCGCTGCCAAACCTCACGCACGCGATCCAGCCCGAGCTCGACCGCGCGCGGATGAACGCGTTGCTGGTAGTCGAGCCAGTCGGCGAGGCCGATATTCGCGTTTCGAGATCCGGGATGCGAAGCTCGAGGTTCGGTTGTGCTGCGCATAAGTGTTGTTGACACGCTACGGTCTCGTCGGCGCACTCGAACCAACTCGCGCGTCACCGCCTTCCCGCGCGCCTCAATCCCGAATCTCCAATCCCGAATCCCGGCTTACCGCATCAAGATCCGACGCGGCCGCACGGGCAGCTTGCCGCGCCAGTACTGGATCAGCACGAACCCTATCGCCATGCCGCCGAGATGCGCGAAATGCGCAACGCCGGCCGCGGTGCCGGTGACGCCGAGGAATAGTTCGACCGCGCCATAACCGATCACGAACAGCCACGCCGGCATCGGTATCGGCGGAAACAGGAGCAGAATTCGCGCGTGCGGATACATCATGCCGTACGCGAGAAGCAGCCCGAAAATTCCGCCGGACGCGCCGAGCGTCGGGTAATAGCCGCCGGTCCAGTACGCGGTGACCAGAAGCTGTGCGACAGCGGCGCCGATGACGCACACGAAATAATAGAGAGCGAACGGTCGCGAACCGAACAGCCGCTCGATCGGTCCGCCGAACATCCAGAGCGCGAGCATGTTGAACGCGATATGGGTCAGGCCGCCGTGCAGAAAGCTGTACGTCACCAGCTGCCAGGGCTCGAATCCCGCGACATCCGCGTAGTGCGACGGGCCGAGCGGCCATAGCGCGAAGTGGATCAGCAGCGCATCGCCGGTGAGCATCTGCAGCAAATACACGGCGATGTTGGCGATCAGCAGCGCGCGCGTGACGGGAGGAAGGTCGAAGGGCATGCGGGGTTCTCGAACGAGCCGGGGCGATTGTGGACTACGCGCGCAAACGGCGCGAGTTACCGCAAGATTCCGCCGCCAAAGGCATCATTCAAGCGCCGCCGCCACAGCGACAGGCGGTGCACGGATCAGGTGCCGGGGCCGGGCGTGCCGTCGAAGCCGTCTACGAAGACGCGGTCGATCACATTGACCGCGCCGCGCATGCCGCCCTGCAGATTGCCGTGCTGATCGCAGAAATAACCGATCGAGCGCACCTGGTTGAAGCGCACGATGACGCTCCACGGCTGGTCGCTCGGCGCGTTTTCGGTGCTGCAATTGATCGAGCAGATGAAGCTGTTGTCATCGGCGTGGACGTTGTGCACACCGCCCGCATTCTCGAAGCGGATCGCGTCGCCTTGATAGATCGTGATCGAGGCCGGCGTGAACGTCATGTCCGGGTTCGCGGTCACGACATAAACCGTCGCGCGCGCTGGCACGCAGCAGGCGAGCGCGGCCAGCGCTACGAACGCGATCGCCGTCGCACGCTGATCCTCGCCTGTTTCCTGTTGCGCCCTCAACTCATGAATCCGAGGTTGCTGCTGGGGAAGCGTCCGAGGTTCGGGAAAATGTCGTTGATGCCGGCGGCGTCGACGCCGAACCAGCTCGCCAGCGTTGCCGAATATTGATCGACCGACTGGGTCGGAATGATCTGCCCATAGCCGGTGTCGTCCGGATTGCTGCCGCCGGGATTGTTGTCGTCGTATTGTCCAAGCGACGGCATCGTGCCGAAGAAGCGCTGACCGTTGACGCCGCCGCCGACCACGAAATGATGGCCGCCCCAGCCGTGATCGGTGCCGTCGTTGTTGACCGGCAAGGAGCGCCCGAAATCCGACGCGGTGAACGCCGTGACGCCGTCGGCGATGCCAAGCTCGACGGTCGCGTTGTAGAACGCCGCCAACGCCTGCGACAGCTCGACGAGATTGTCGCCCTGGTCCGATAGCTGCGTGCCGTGCGTGTCGTAGTTGCCGGTCGACACGAAAAATACCTGTCGACTCATGCCGAGCGCGGCGCGTACCTTGATCAGCATCGCAACGGCTGCGAGCTGATTGCCGAGATCGGTATCCGGGAATGGGGTGGCCAAAGTGACGCCATTGAGCGCGCCGTTGATCAACGTCGAATTCGCGATCGAGCGCGTCGCCGAATCGGCGAACGCACGTTCGAGCACATGCGTCTGCGTGCCGCTCGCAATCAAGGCGTTATAGGCCGCCTGATCGTCGGCAACGACGTTGGGATCCTGCCACGGCAACACCCACGATTCAGGGCCGTCGCCGAGATAGTCCATTGTCGTGACACTGAAAGGACCGCAGTTCGGATCGCCACTCGCCGAGCACGACGCGCCCCACGAGTTGATCGAGTATTGGCTCACGACCGAACCGCGTTGGAATCGGTTTTCGCCCGAGAGCGTGATGCTCATCGGAACCTGCCCCGCGTTGGAGGAATACAGCAGATCGGCGATGCGCCCGCCCCAGCCGTCGGCATTCGAATCGTCCGGCCGCGAGGTCTGCCACTGATTGGTCTGATCGTCGTGCGAGAAGAGCTGCGCAGGCGTCGGTACGGTGTCGTCCTGATACTGCGCCTGCGTGATCGGATACAAGAGGCTGCCGACGTTGGCGACGATGGCGGCTTTGCCGCTGTTGAACAGTCCGCGCAGCTCCGGCATCGAAGGATGCAGACCGTATGAGCCGCCGTCGCTCGGAGCGCCGCCGGCCGCCGGATTGAGGCTGTTGGCCTGAATGTCGGTTTGTGCGAGCGCGAGGCCCTGACGCGATCCGGAGTAGACCGGATACAGCGTGTTGTCGTACGGCACGACCGTGTTGAAGCTGTCGTTGCCGCCGTAGAGGTAGATGCAGACCAGCGCCTTGTAGTCGGTGAAGCCTCCGGACGGCCGCTGTGATGCGGCCGCGGCTCCGATCAGACGCAGACTGCCGAACGCCGAGTAAAGACCGGCGCCGCCGAGCGCGGCACATATGCTTTTGCGCAGGAATTCGCGACGGTTCACGTGCATGGCCGCAGCCTCACTTCTGAATCGAGTATTCGGGAGAGTTCAGGATCAGGTACAGCGCATGCTGCACGCGCGTGCGTCCGAGATCGCTGCCGTAAACATCTTCGGTCAGGAGGTTCAGCCGCGTGATCAGTACGTCGCGCATGAACGGCGACATCTGTCCCGACATGAAGAGCGCGCTGTATTCGTCGACGAGTCCGGCCACATCAGTTTGCGCGAGCGCCGCGTCGCGATCCTCGTCCATCTGCATCGTCGCTGGGTCATCGCTGGCCCAGCATGCGGTGCTGCCGGTGTAGTCGCAGAAAACTTCGTGGAAGAAATAGTTCGGCGTCGCGACGATCTGCGTGTCGCTCAGAATCTGGAATTCAGGACTGAACAAACCGCGATCCTGCACTTCACCCGGCGGCGCGTAGTTCGGCTTGAAGAAATTGAACACCGTCGGTGATCGCAACGGCGCTTGACCGATCTGCTCTTCGATCGGCGGCCAGGGATTCAACGTGCCGATGCGACCGCCGGTCGAGCGCCCCGCCATCGCGCGCCACATCTGCGTGATCTTGAGCAGAGGCTCGCGCAACTTTCCGAACGTGTCGGGATATGTCCACTGGCCATAGCGTGCTTCAGGATCGAGCAGGATCGCCATCACAACGGCCTTCAGATCGCCGCGCACGCCGGAACCATTGTTGTTGAACGTCTGCGCGACGCGCCGCACGTACGCCGGGCTCGGATTGCTGGTCACGAGTCGCTCGATCAGGCGCATCGCGATGAACGGCCCTACGTTCGGATGATTGAAGATGTTGTCGAGCGCCGCGGTCATTTCCGACTGCGCATCGCCGCCGTGCACGAGCACGCCGCCGGGCAGCGCTTCACCGGGATAAACGAGCAGCTGCTTGTCCGAGGTATTGTCGTGATAGTGCTCGATCGGTTGCATCGGCAGCTGCCACGGTGGATCGTTGTAATTGCTGGGACCGCACCAGAAATACGTGTCCTCGCCGGTGTTTTCGTCGTAGACACAGCACGTGTAAGTGCTGTCGCCGCAGCCGGCATTGTTCCAGTCCCAGCCCGTGAATACGGCCGCGAAGCCGCGCACCGTCGTCTGATCGTAAGTCGGCACCGGCTGTCCGCCGACGAGTACCGGCGTGCCATCGAGATTGAGCTGATTGAGGCCGATCGAGAACAGCTGATTGACTTCGCGCGCGTAGTTCTCATCCGGATGGATGTTTTCGTCCGGATTCGCCTTCTGGTTCTGGATCATGCTGAGGAAGATGCCCATTGCAGGATGTTTGGTCACATCCTCGAGCAGCGTCCGGTAGTTGATGAATGCGTCACCGGCAAGCTTGTCGTAGAAGCTCGCCAGCGCCCACGGCTCGTACGACAGCGTGCCATTGCTGTTCGACACGACGAAGATCTCGCTGAGTGCCATCGCGACGCGCTGGCGCAGCGCGTCGGTCGGCGCGTTGTTCGGGTAGCCGCTGCGGCTCGGGTCGGGCGTGCCGACCGAATTGATCGTCCATATTTCCAGACGCGTGTCGTCGCTGAGATAGTCGTCCGGAAATGTCGCCAATACCCAGTCGAGGTAGTGCGTTTCGTTCGAGGCCGACGCGGTGAACTGCTCGTTGAACCAGGCCTGATATCCGATCGAGCGCAGGTGCGCGATGTCGGCCGATGTCGGGCCAAACGTCGCCTGGGCCAGGAAACGGCTCGCGTCCGCGTCGCTGGAAGGTCCGCTAGCGATGCCGTCGAAGCCGTCGTAAAGCGTCGCGTCCGGCCAATGGCTCAGCCCTTGTGCGGTCGCCGCGACGCTGCATGAAGCCGCGCACAGCGCTGCGAAAACCGACCGCCCGACGATGCCCATATTCATGACCGCCCTCCCCCGCGGACCTCGCGCCCGCGCCTTGCCGGCACGAACTCTAGCGCGATGAAAGCGGCCTCGGCATGACGTACGCCGCATTCGCGAGTTGTTTTTCAGCGTTTTCGTCTTGAAAGCGCTGCCCTTCGTCCGGAAGCGGTCG
>Ga0157372_10002676_pt1 | contig 19281 bp, 23 predicted proteins | sample C55metaG_FD_115307 | JGI IMG/M metagenome (GOLD analysis project Ga0157372, IMG submission 115307) | Corn rhizosphere microbial communities from Kellogg Biological Station, Michigan, USA - C5-5 metaG | ecosystem: Host-associated > Plants > Roots > Rhizosphere > Soil | place: USA: Michigan... | reverse complement strand
GCTACGGCCGGACGCATGGCCGCCTCGGACTGCTGGAGCTGGTTACCCCGCAACATATTCATGTAAATGGAGTTCCGGGTGTGCCAGACGTTTGGTGGTTCCCATATACGAAGCAGGCGGGGGAGCTTTTTCGCAGTTTCGCGCGGCGCTTCACGACCGGGTCAGTCCTCAATTCCTCGTTACTTCTGCCGCAAATTATCGACAGATTGCGCAAATTACGAAGATAGATAAATCTGTGGGACCTCTGGTATACTGCCCCACAATCCCAGCATCACTAATCACTTCTCTGGGACGCCCTGAAACAGTTGTGTCGTGGTTAAGTTGTCGTCGTAGTTTTGCTCCCAAATACTACTAGCATTCGTTTCTCACGTAGCCCTGACTCTGGAGGATTGTTGTCTGTGAAAAAATTCCACGCGTTACTAATGATGTTAGTTTTATGTACCGTTACGTCGATGCCGCTGATGGTCCAAGCGCAGAGCGAGAGAGCTCTCCAACAGCGAGCGGAGATTAGCTATCCCATCCACTTTGACAAAACGACCAAACCGCTTCGCGAAATGTTCGACACGGGCGAGAAGCCGGAACCGGCTCGCGGTGGAAAAGATTTTGAACCGGGCAGGCCGCAGCCAGTTGGAAATACAAACACGCCCTTCACTGATGCTTTGGCTGAGAGGGGTGTAAGCTCGCCGTCAGCCCTGCATGAAATAAAAGCATCCACGAATGGCACACCCGTCGATCCAAGCTTCCGCGTCGCGCCGCCGGACACAACCGGTGACGTTGGACCAAGCCACTACGTGCAATGGGTCAACTTGCGCTATGCGATTTACACGTTGACCAGAGGCGCCAATAACGAGATCACTGCATTTAATCTTGTTTCTGGATTTCCCAAAAATGGCAACGTCGTGTGGCAGGGTTTTGGTGGTCGCTGCCAGTCAGATAACGACGGCGATCCGATCGTGCAATACGATCAGCTCGCAGATCGTTGGATCCTGACGCAGTTTGCGGTTTCGGCCCAACCATATACTCAATGCGTCGCTGTATCAACCGGCCCGGATCCGACAGGCACGTACAACCGGTATGCCTTCTCGTACAGCCGTGATTTTAACGACTACCCGAAGATGGGCGTTTGGCCGGATGCTTATTACATCAGCTACAACATGTTCAAGAACGGTCGAAGCTTCGCTGGCGGCCAAGTGTGTGCTTTTGAACGCGCCCAGATGCTGACTGGCGGCGCTGCGCGCCAGGCTTGTGTCAGAACCACGGCGGGTCATAGCCTCGAACCTGCCGACCTCGAAGGAACAACATTGCCGCCCGCAGGTTCACCAAACTTGCTCATGAGCCTTACCAGTACGGCCGTCCAATTCTGGCGATTTGCCGTTAACTGGGGCGCCGGTACCGGGACACTGACTGGTCCAATCAATGTTGCGGGAGTCGCTGCGTTTAGCAGAGCGTGTGGTGGTGGTGTTTGCGTCCCACAACCTGGCACGAGCCAACAACTCGATACCTTGGCTGATCGATTGATGTATCGATTGAGCTATCGCAATTTCGGTACACACGAGGCAATGGTGATCAACCATTCAGTCACCAGTGGCTCGGGCGTAGGAATTCGTTGGTATGAACTGCGCAATGCTGCCGGGCAAACGCTTGGCACGGCGGATCCGGTTCTCTTCCAACAAGGCACGTTCGCGCCGAGCAACGATTTTCGTTGGATGGGCAGCGCTGCGATGGACAAGACCGGCGGTATCGCCATTGGATACAACATCTCGAACGCGAGCAGCATTAAGCCGAGCATTCGCTATGCCTATCGAGGTCCAACGGATCCGCCGGGAACGCTGGGCAACGAAACATCCGTCCTGGTAAGCAACTTTATCCAGACTGCATCGTTGTCACGCTGGGGCGATTACAGCACCATCAGTGTCGACCCGGTTGACGGGTGCACGATGGTCTTCACGTCTCAGTTCCAACCGGCAAACGGTAATTTCAACTGGGCCACGTTCATTCATAGCTTTAAGCTATCGACGTGTAACTGAGCTGACGGGGAGATGGGGAGATGGGGAGATGGGGAGATGGGGTGACGGGGTGACGCGGAGACGCGGGGACTCTTTCTCCGCGTCCCCCCGTCGCCCCATCTCCGCGTCCCCCCGTCGGCCGTCCCCGCTTTCTCCCCCTCTCTTTTTACTTTCTCACCCATCTGCCTTACTATCCCCACCTCGTGATGCTCTGGCAGAACTACATGCACCGGCGTGAACGCTGGTATCACCAACGCGATAACAATCGTCTCGTTCGCCCCTTTGAATGGGGGTTGTCGCACGTTTTCGACCATGTGAATGGCGACGATCCGCGCGATCTATTCCGTCATCACACGGATCGCGTAATGCAGGCGAGTGAAGATTTCTACGCGTTGCCGCCGGTTACGGATTATCGACTCGAAGGCGATCAACTCACCTGGACGAGTGCGGTACACACGCCCTCGGCAGAAAACAACACGGCCCGCGCCCGGTTCTTCCCCGAAAAACCTCGTCACGGAAAGCCTCGAAATGCTGTCGTTGTTTTGCCTCAGTGGAACGCGCAGCCGGACAGCCACGTCGAAGCGTGTCGCATCTTCAACATGATCGGCATGGCCGCGTTGCGCTTGACCCTTCCGTATCACCAGCAACGGAAGCCGCCCGAACTCGAACGCGCGGATCATCTCGTCAGCAGCAACATCGGCCGCACGATTCAATCAGTCAGGCAGGCGGTTCTCGACACGCGTGCGGCGGTCCAGTGGTTGAAAAGCGAAGGGTACGATCGGGTCGGAATTCTCGGCACGAGTATCGGCTCGTGCGTCGCATTTCTCGCGTTTGCTCACGAACCAGATCTCAAAGCGGGCGCTTTCAATCATGTCTCGGGATATTTTGCGGACGTCGTCTGGCACGGAATCTCGACCGCGCACGTGCGTGCAGGTTTTGCGGATCACTTGACGTTGGATGAGCTTCGCACTTACTGGGCGCCGATCAGTCCTTTGCCGTTTATGCCGCGCGTGGCGGCGATGGGCCACCGGCCTCTGCGGTTCATAATCGCGCGTTACGATCTGACTTTTCCGATCGACCTCTCTCACCAGGCGATCGCCGAAGCGCGTCGCCACAAGCTGCCACTCGATATTGTTTGGCTGCCCTGCGGGCACTACACAACCGCAGAAATGCCGTGGAAAGCGATCGACGCGTGGAAGATCGCGACGTTCTTCAGGAAGCAGTTCCGGAAATAGTCGGCTTCACAGGATTGACAAGATTTATCAGGATTAATCACGTAAATCCTGATTAATCATGCAATCCTGTCTAAATTCATTCATTTAGCCAGTGGAAACACCGGCTCGATATCCACCGGCACATTCTTCAACCTGTCCAGCGCCTGCTGCATCGGCGGCCTGATCACCGCAAATTTGTCGAGCATCGATTTTGCCTTGTCGTAAGATCCTTCAGCCTCGAGCGTCAGCAAATCATGCGTCAGCTTAGTCACACCCTCTTTGATCTTCGAATGATCGACGCTGAACGTGGCGTTGGCTTCGTTGAACTTTATCGCGCCTTGATCAGTCAGATAGTTGAACTGCATCGCTACGCCGCGCCCGTGAGCCTCCGTGATTCCAAAACGCACTGAACGAAACATGCTCGCCAGGTATGTTGTGTAAAGCGTGCGCTCCATTCCCTTGTCGATGATGCCGCGATCGATCATGTACTGAAGTGCCCACAACCCCGTCATGTCAGCTTTTGCTTCTTCAATCGCCGAGTAGAGTTCCTTCAACTGTTTCCGCACCGTCTTTTCCTGGCCGCCGGCAGTGATGTTGTGCGGTCCAAGCCCGTGCATCAGCTCGTGACAGAGTATGTGTGTGAAGAACGAATCAAACGCGAGCGCCGATTGCTCGGCGGGGTCTAAAACAACTTTCGAGATCGGAATCAGAGTCTTATTGAACTTCGCATCCTGCACGTTCTTCAGCATGACGCGCTTCGAACCTTTCTCCTTCACGACGCGCTCGTCATTCGGAAGATTGAACGCAGCCGTCTGCACGCCGCTGTTGCCTTCGCCGGAAGCGAATACTTCGTTGACGACACGAATAGGCGACGCCGCACCGAGCTTTGGATTTCGATAACGGGCGTCAATCGGAAGATTATTTTCCAACTCTTGCAAGTGACCGCTGAACTTCGCGAGCTTCGCCGTTTCGGCGTCGTCGCGCAGCGTGACGTATGCTTCAAACGCGGCTTTGTAACTAAACAACTCGTCTTCGTAAGTCTCGTATGGTCCAATCGTGACGTCGATCGGAGAGTCGAGATCCATCCACGCGACGTCGCTTTCGTAGTAGTCGTCTGAACCGAATGCGTCCGCACGTTTGTTGAGAAAGTTTTTGAGCGTCGCGTTGGTGGTTAACGCGGCTGCCTCGCGCAGCAACGCCGCCGCCGGCGCCAAATACTCCTTGTAGGCGACGCTGTAAGGAACGATGGTTAACTTTCGATCCGGACCACGGCGAATCAGATAAAAGAACCCGGTCGCCTTCTGTTTATCGGCGTCCGAGAGACCCTGAAGCCAGGAGTTAAACTCGTCCTTCGTCATGTCTTCGGGATAGTAGCTGGCGCTTATCGGCTTTTCTTTTGGGACGCCTTCGATGAACGGTTCCTTGTCGTCGAGACGAGACCATGGACCATCGTTGATGTAGAAATAGTGCAGTCGTTGACGACCAACCGCCGTTTTGTCAGCTTGAAGCTTCTTCTCGAGTGCGTCGTTGCCGTTCCAAACCTGTCGCAGGAACAATGGATCGAGCAGTTTCGCAGCCGCGATGATCTTATCGAGAGCCTGCCGGTCCTTCGCGGTGAGGTTCGACGTATCTGCCGTCAAAGTGGTCGGCGCAAAACGTGCGATCTTGCCCGCCAGGTCCGATTCTTTTTGTGCAGTTAACATACTCGACACCAATCCGACGGTTAGAACAAACGCGATTGCAAGCTTCATATTAACTTTCCTTTTGTGCTTTTTGTGAATTCAGTATCTTAACGAACGAGCCTGAGCGCAGCTGCGCCAACGTCAATCCTGACAAGCTGACTGCCTCTGCCTCCGTGATCGCTCCGCAATTAACTGCGCGCAAGAAATAGTTGAGCAGCCCCTGCCCCGTCGCAGCGTCGTCAAACACGTCGCCCACCAGCGTTGCCTTCGCAGCCTTCTCAATAAAATTCTTCAACCGCTCTGACGCAGCTTCGAGACTTTGGAGAAAGAACGCGTAAACAGCCGCATAGCGTGTGGGGAGTTGGGCCGGGTGCAGGTCCCATCCCTGGTAAAACGCATTCGTCAACGAGTGTTGAATGTGATCGTAGTGAAGCTTCCACGCGCGATGGACCACTTCACGATTCTCTTCAATCTGCGCGGGCGTCAGCGGTGCGCCGCCTTCGGTGAAACGATGCGGAGCGACGGGCATGATGTTCGTTGCACCGTCGGAAAGCCAGATGCCTGTTCCCGCAAAAGAAACCTGCATCATGCTCTTCGCAAAGTCGCACGCGGGATGGAGCATGTGTTGATGCGCAGCGGTAATGTTACAGCCCGCGGTGTAATCGTAAGTACCAAAATGCGCGGCGATGCAGCGTCCCTCGCCAGCGGCTAGAAGTAGCGGGAGATTGATCTGTCCGTGATGATTGATGATCGATGCAGGAGTTTCGATCATCATTTCGAATTTCAAACTTCCCGCGTGCAGTCCTGTCTGGTCCTCGAGTTGCGCGAGCAGTGATGCAAGCGTCGAGACATGTTCCGGGATCGTGATCTTCGGAAGCGTGACGACGAAATTATCGGGCAGACGTCCGTTGATGAGTCGCGCAAGAGTGGTGACAAAGATGTCGAGCGTGCGGAAGCTGCGTGCTCGCAGTTCTTCGTTGAACGGTTTGATGCGAATACCGATGAACGGCGGCAGTGTGCCGTTCTTACTTCCTTCAGCAACTTCTGTCGCGGCCGAAACCGCGTGGCCGTCTTCCTCGTCGTCAGGCCGGTTGCCGTAACCGTCTTCAAAATCGATGCGAAAATCTTCGACCGGCTCGCGCTGAAGTTTCTCCGCGACGCGGCGATAGATCGTGTAGGCCAGCCACGCGCCTTTCTTCTCTTTGCGCGCTTTCTCGGGTTCGTTTTTCAGCAGCGAGAGAAGTTCGGTAGCTTCGTCAAACGTATCTGGCAGTTCGTCCGATCCGGGTAAATCTATCGCTCGAGCGAATGTGAGAAAGTCAGGCGCGAACTGATCCAGCGAACGCCGGGCCAGCGATCCGAGGCGCTTTGCAGAGTCGGACTTGAAGAGGTGCGCGCCGCCGTAGACCGTGTGCACGGGTTGTCGGCGGCCGGTTTCGCCTTTGTAGTGGCGAGTAAACTCTTCATTTGCCTCGCGCAAGCTGTTTGCAAGGTCATTGAGAGACTCGTCGGAAAGAGAAGATTTCATAGGCGATCCTCGTACTTTGTGCTTAGTGCTTCGTACTTTGTTAGTGGATAGTAAAAGACCCCAAGCACAAAGTACAAAGTACAAAGCACATAAAACTCATTGACATGGCAATGTCCCGTTCGCTAGATTTCCTTATGAGCCTTCCTCGCGGGTTCTGACCCCGATTCTCACATCATCGCAACAGATTCTTGGAGCCGGGAGCGTCTTATGAAAAAACTCGTGCTGATTTTGAGCTGTAGTGCCGTCCTTCTTTTCCAGCCGGCCGGAGCGCTGCCGCAGCAGCAAAAACCCATCGATCACGGTGGCAAGATCGAGACAAAGTACGACGGCTTTACGTACGAGACCGTCATGCGGCTAAAAAGAATGAAGGTGAGTTGCGACGGGTTTAAAGACAAGTTCAAAGACACGTGTGTGAGCATTGAAGTCGCGTTGCATTGTCCCGGAACACAGATTAACTACGTTCGGCATGTGACGTTGCAAGTTGTGTTTGAAAATAAGGATTGGGTCCACTTGCATTCGCCCGATCAACGAGACTTATCGGTCGTGATCGACACCGAAACGCTGCGGCTCGGGACGATGACTCCCGTCGCCGCAACAACCGGATCGTGGGATACGAAAGTAGAAAGACTCGAAGCACAAATTTCCTACCAGGCGTTCAAGAAGATCGCGTCGTCGCAGACGACTGCGATTCAGGTGGGCAAGACTTCAGTTGAGTTGCGGGACAAGAATTTGCTGGCGTTGAAGGATCTGAGCAGTCGCGTGATCGGAGCGGAGAAGAATTCCGCTTCAAAGTAAGCCTATCCGGGGCACGCCTGCCACAACTTGATGGCTTCGACTGGTCGCATCAACATGAGAATCTGCAACAGCAGACTGTCGTGTATCCAGAGAATCAAGATTAGTTCGACCAACAAAAACAAGATGAACGACCAGCGAACGCCGAGCTGCCGCGCAATCAAATAACCAAGCAACGCGCAAAGGACATCGCCGATTGAGTTAACGATCGTGTCGCCTTGATATCCGAGCGCGGCCGTGGCTGTGCGATACCTTTCGATCACGAACCTGCTGTTCTCAAACACTTCCCACGCCGTTTCTAATACGAGCGCCAGCAAGAGCTGGCGGCCCGGCTTCATCCGCCTGAACACGAGCGCAATCAACCAGAAAAAGATCACGCCATGCAGCACATGTGTGAAGCTGTAAGGATCGAACAGGTGTTGCGAATTATTTGCGCTACACGTGTCGCTGGTCCAGATCTGAACCTGCCCGCATGCGCAAATTAACAGCCGCCCTTGCGCTCGCAACAACACGCCCATACTGACGACGATCACGCACGCTGCCACAATCTTTCTGGTCATGTTTTATGCTTTTTTGTGGCCGACTTTGTGCCTTTTTGTGGCCCTTTTCGCGGCTCTAAGGTGATTGCGCGAGAAAGTCTTCGATCAGCCGGCGACTGTCTTCTTCTTTGATTCGCGTGAACAGTTTCGTGCCGAGTTTTCTGATCGTTTCGGGTCGATCGAATGGCAAGCGGTCGTACACCTGTCCACCAGTGAAGTGGCACGGCATGCATTTCGATTTGAAGATTGGTTTGAGTTGAGTATCGAAATCGACTCGCACTTTCTCGGCTGAAGAGGTCGAGACGTTTGCGGATACGACGACCTCGGGCATGCGAGCAGGTTTAGCTATGCCACCTGCCTCGACTAACAATAACCCAATCGCTATTACGCCAAGGACTATCCGCATGGCGCAATGGTACGCCTGCTCACGCGAATAGTGAATAGCAATTCTCAGTTGCTACAAGTTTTTAGGAACTCTACAAATTTTTGTTGGTTGCTGAACCCGGCCTGGACTAGCCACTGGTCCACGCGATCGGTGAGGTTTGCCTTCGTGAACGGCTTCTGCGGGTTGAATGTTCTGGATTTTGGGATGATCGCGATCAACATCGCCTTGTCTCCGTGTCGAGTTTCTTTGCCAGTTGGTAGGTCGTGGGCTGTTCCGTTTTTCCGAGCAGGATCATGTTCAGACCGACTGAGCCTTCACCGAGCGTGTCCTTTGGTCCAATGTCGCCGACGACGGCGACACTCACGACGTTGTTCGCCGGGTTGAATGCAACCAGCAGATCGCCCATGCCGGCTCCCAGTGACGTGACAATGTTATCTCCGCCTGGCAACACGAATGCGGGGATGATGCGCTGGTCCAGTTGATTCAGGTGTTCACATTCTCCGGCTGCCTGACCTGTCAGACCATTCTTTAGACTCGTCAGTGAACCGAAGTAGCCGGCGAACTCTCCGGACTTAAAGACACACGGGATCTTGCGACCGGTTGCATCCTTCGTGGCCGCGATGACGTTTTGCCATGTAATCTTCGTGCCTGCTGGTTCACGGAAGTTGTTCGCTACGAACTGCGTGATCACCGGTATTATCTCGGTCGAACATTTTTTAAGCTTCTGTCCGTTGCGTTTGACTGTCACTGCGTTACAGATGTTGTTAATCGCCTTGACGGAACCGCTCAGATCCTGCGGGTGGTAAGAGTTTGGGGCGCCATCGGTATTCACGCGCAGTGATGTGCTGAAGAAGATAACTATGTGAGTGGGCGCGCCCGGTCGCGAAACGAGTTTGACTGTCTGGTGCGGCGCAAAATCCTCACGCTGGATGACATTGCATTGGCCGTATGCGGTTGCACTAAAGGACCAGAGCAATGCAACCACGAGGAATAAACAGACCAATCGGTTCTTCATCTCGGAATCTCTCCTTTTACGGAGATGTGAAATCCGACCAAAACATTTCATATGCTCTCATGATCAACCTTGGAGCCGAGTCAGTACCATTATCGAACCGCCGGGGCAGGAGTGGTGAGAACAACCTCACAAACATCCGGAAGCTGGTAAAGCCGGTAGAGATGCCAGAGTGCGGAGACACTGATTCCCAGTCCAAACGCCAGCCCGAAAATCCATAATCGCAGAATGCGTGTCATTGAGTTATTCCTTAGACGATTGAAGAACAAACTGGTTCCAGAAACTTGCGATCAATCCATCATGGTTCGATGTGAATGGCGTCTGGGTTCTGGTTGAAGAAAGTCAGCGGCTCACCACCTTCGTGGCAATCAGCTTCAAATACAAATAGCCGCGTAATGATATCTGGCCGAAGAATAGGCGAGTTGCTGTTGTCTTCCGCAGCAAAGATCACATTTGCGCGTTTCGGAAATTCGGGATCGTCACTATGCAGAACCGTGCCTGACATAATTGCCGTAGCAAATCCCGCTGAGCCAATGACGTTGAGGCAATTGATCTTAACTTCTACGTGCGTCGCATTAAGATTTTTGCCAATATCGAAAGTCGCCCGTCCTCTGGCCTGACCATTCTTGTTGGCCACGGCGTCGAAAGAATAAGCCCAGCCCTCAGTTCCCCGGTCAGTAAAGAACGAGAATCCGCCCTGACCAAAAGCTGAACCGCCGTGATCCGGTATGACGGCTGAGGACGGTTGAGTTGTGGCAATGAATGTAATGATGAGTGAAAGCAGCAGCAGTGAGAAGGTCGTTCGTATTTTCATGATGTACTCCTGATCGAAGGTTGAGGAATTGGCAGAAATGCTCTTGCAAAGAGCGCTTCAGTTTTAGACTCGCGCAGAACTATATACCCAGGGGGACCCACATAAGAAACGAGGTTGAAGGGTTCAGGGATGCAACCAACTGGAGAGACGATTCGGACTTCCTGGACGACTACAGTGTAGCTTCCAGCGTCAAACTAATGCCTTACTGCTTGCGAAGGGTCCTTAACGCACTGACCACGTCCTGGCAGTGGTCGCAGCCGGATGCCACATGCGTCCAAACTTCTCTTAATCGTGGCACGTTGAGTTCCGCAGCATCCTTCGGACTGTATTCCTCTAACTTGCTTACATCCAGCAGGCCATCACGAAGGACACCGTCGCACGCATTAAAGAGGTCGTAAATGTCGCCCGCATCACTCTCGTGAAACTCATCTGTGTTAGGTTCCGTTTTCAATGCCTTTCCTCCCGGCAATTGATGACTTGCAGTCGATCTAATTCGCAAAAAAATCCCGCAGTTTTAAACGCGAGAATGATCTTGCGAGCAGCGGCGCCGGCAGTTACGCCAGCGCCATAAAAACGGGACGTTATATCACATACTAGCTGGATTTTGACGCGTCTATGCAGCTCTGGGCGGAAAATTTTCAAAGTAACCTATTTCCTTGAGACTGTTTCTGATGAACGTGGACGCTCGTTTGCGAAGCTCAGCTCTGCGGTCCTCGTCGTTGAGGTCATTGAGGTCGATGATGCGTTGCAGGCCGATTCGTTTGATTATTAGGGTTTGGGACTTCGCCAGGTGTTTTCCCACTGTAGAAAGTTTAATGCCCGTGGCCTCATGGATTTCGACGATCGTCTTTCCGGAAGACCAGAGAGCGAAAATACGGCGGTCGTCCGGTGGTAACGTCGCAATGATCTTTATCACCTCCAACGGAAGACCTTTCAGGAAAGCGGCATTTTCTTTATCCACGAGAATATCTTCTGGTGAACCAGTCGTCGGAAATTGCAGCGGCTTCGCATTTCCGTCAACTGATCTTCGCTTGCCACGTGTGTTTTCGCTGATGACCCGCTCGCAATACCTTTCGTGGACCTCGTTCCGTTTGGCCTTGTTAATGCACCAACGTCGCCCTGCTGTCTGACACCACGCCGCCAGAACTTTTCTTAAGTCCTGCTGATTTCTGTTTTCGATCGTGTGTATCTTTTTCCGCACCTTTTCGGAAATCGCATCTCGCACCTCATTCTGGTCAAACTTGAATTCCCGAGCGAGCCGATCAGATGTTTCATCCAACATGCTCATCATCCACGGATGGCCAAGCAGGCGTAACACCGAATCCTCTTTCCTGTTTATTGCGTCTGTGATGATGGGGTCTACTAATCTAATGTCGCTAAGATCGTTGTCCACGTCTATCCTCCTTGCTTGCCCAACTGAAGCCGGGGCGGTTAAAGCTAACTCGAAAGATCCCGTTGGAAAGTGCGACTGTTTTTAATGGACCGCTGGAAACCATCGTTTTTGGTGGTTCGACGGTTCCCAGCTAGATTTGTGAGTTTTACTTGAGACTTTAGACGCGTGCGGCGAATCGTTGGTCTAAGAACTTAGCTGGTTACAGCACCTCCTTCGAGGAAGGCAAGGCAACCAACAGATGAGAATTAAGAGACGACTGAAGTGAACGAGCGTCGAGCAAGTGTTTGTCCTGAGCTAGCTCGTTGAGTAACAAGCTCTTATGGTCCTCAAGTCCTTTCAGCAACAATTGCTCGCTGTTTTTGTTCAAGCTCTTAGCCAGTAACTCTCTGTTTTGCAGCGCAACTCTTGCGAGTTCGAGATTGTGTGATTTGTTCAGATCCTTGAGCAACAAACGAGTATCGACCTTCAGTGACTCTGTATTAGCTTTGTTGAGCCCATTCGAAGCAACGTGTTGGCCCTGCGGGGCTTCAACCGTCTTCAATTGAACTAGAGAGGTTGTTTTGACGATGACTACACTGATGATCCCGATAATCACCAGGATGCCAATGATGATGATGATGTTCTTTGTGCTTCCGTAGATTCTCTTTTCCATGACCACTATCCTCCGCTAAAGAAATTTTTGTACTTCTGCACTAAAGACATTTGAGCAATCGTGAATTCTCACTTTTGTTTCTATGCGGCAAAATGCCGCATGCATAGGACGTGAATTGGGGCAGCAGATGGGGGAGAGTTTCCCTATGTATGAGTTCAATCGCGTTTGACGCCCGGAATTATTTGGAAAGTTTAGCTGGAGTGTTGAGGTTCAAAGACGGGTAGCGCCACACTGCGGAACGTTCGCTGAGTAGCGAATTTGCCGGCGGCGTAAGCCCTGTCGGATGTTAGCCGGTGTGGTTCTAATATGAATCATCGAGCATCCTCATACTATGAAATTGAATTAATCTGATCTATATCCAACTCCGGTCCATCCTTTGGATCGATATACTCAGCAACATCGCTGGTTGTCTTCCGAACGGTATGCAATGCCTGAACGATCTCGCGGCACTGCAGACACCCGGTTCGTGTGTGTTCCCAGATCTCTCTCAGTCGTGGAACATTGAGTTCCTCCGCCTCGTCCGGGGTATACGTGTTCAGTTCTTCGACATCCAGGAAACCATCACGCACGATGCCATTGCATGCGTTGTATAGGTCGAAGACGTCCTCAAATTCACTGTCGTGAAATTGTTCAGTGTGGTTTTGCACGGGGTCCCTTTCTGGAAATTTCATAAAAAAAGCCCGGTTAGGGCTGCCGGGAGATTCGCTGGGTGTCTGCAATGCTAGTGGCGCCGCAACTGGCCGCGTTGCGAACGCGCGCTTTAAATTCTGGGTAGTATTGTTAAGAAACGCCTGTGCAAAAAACTCCAGAGTGTAACCGTCAAGAGTTAATTTCAGACGACTGTTGCCGAACTCGTCAGACGACAAGCTCAACGCTCCTATCAGAATTATTTTCGTGCTCATGGATTTACCTTCCCTTCCTGAAGTTGTGATTTTTGCGTGGCTTTCAGAATTCGTTTTACTTCCGCGATCTTTAGGTTCATTTCCCTGGCTATTTCGATCAGCGATTTGCCCTCCCGCCATTTTTTGAATACTTTTTCGGCAATAATCGCAGGGATGTCTCCGTCGGCTGAATTTTCCTCTCTGTTATTCATGGTCCTCTCCTTCTGAATCGACTCTGATCCTGTAAGACCTGGATCAGCTACTCCACGTGTCCGATGCGACAAAACTGAACTGACCCGACCAGAAGAAAGGAGTAATCATCACTCTCAACCGTGATAGACCCACCGGTTGACCGCACGTGAAGGAACGATTCACGCCACAAACTCATTAATCTACCTGGACCGCTCTTTCTTATCCTTACCCGAAGCTCACCCCCCTGTTTACCAAGATTCCAAACTCCTCTAGCGACCGCCGGCGAAGTATCAACCGGAGCGGTCGCGTGCTAAGCGACCCTAACCCAACACTGGATGTAGGTAGGCATCGCGGACGACGTATCTGGTCTCATGAAGCAGAATCGCAAGCACAGGACTATGAGGAATAGAATGCATAAAATCGCTTTTCTCATGACCTTGTCCTCCCGATGAATCTCCTCTCACCCGTAAGACACGTAAGATCGGACGATTTCTCATGCTCAATTTTGATCGAGCCATGAGAAACGCTGAGAACCCGACTGTCTAATGGTTGACGTTAAGCCTGGAAGGAGAAAACCAATGAGTTCTGAAACTAAAGAAAGAATTAAGCGAGTTATCTTTTATGTGGTGAGCCTGGCGGTGGACCTTGGAGTTATTGGAGTTCTCGTGGTCATCACATTCGATTTAGATCTCAAAAATCCCTTTTGAACGATTACTTGCTCAACCTGAGTTACCGTTCGCACTTCCTGCCTCGGAAGCTTGTGTAGTTGCCATGTTCAGATCCCTCTTACTTCTCGCAAACAATATATACAAACGAAACGCAAAACTTTTCCCTGCATTCCTGCTTGGTACCTATGAGTCGGGTTCCGATTCCTCTTTCGCCCACGTTCTCTCCAGGGTATTCAGTGGCGCGGGTCATTCCTTTTGTCTTGCACCAAGCCGTAGCCGCAGGTTCACCGCAGTTCATGCCCCATTCAAGACAGGCGTCTAGCCTCAGATCACCTAGCATCGGCTCCTGGAATGTCAAAGATGTCTTCCTTGCATCGGGAGTCGGAACGGATGCTTTGGATGAGGAAGGAGTCCCGTGAACGTATACCGCCAACCCAACAAAGCCGAGTCCAACGACCGCACAAAGGAACCGAGCAAAGGTTCCAATCTGGGGAAGCTTTAGCTCCTTTACCTCAAGACGACCACCGAACAATGCCGCTGCGAGAAGAATACCGCCAAGAATGAAAGACATAGTCTCAATCGACATGGCGCACTCCTACTCCTTCGCATTTGAAAGATTTCCTGACACTGGTCGTATAGCCTCCTTAAAAGCGTCCTGCTGCCTGGAAATCGACCTGGCCAAAAGACCAAAGCCACTAATGAGTAATGGTCAGCGCCTCAGAAATGTTTCGTGAACGCAATTGGTGTTCATGTAACAAGGGCTTGGCACAGCGAGTCGATCGAGCTTGGGATGCCGGACCGAGCGAGATCCTAAAAAAGAGTTGTCTGCCTCGAAACGTTTCTTTCGCCTTTTCGCATAAGTAACAAGCAAGACCGCGCGACAAGGCTAAAATCTACACGCCTTGGCGTCATACTACTCAACCGTCCTCGGAGGATAAAGATGGCAACAATTCAACAAAACACCGCTCACGAAAAGGTAACGACCAAAGCACTCGGAGACGCCAAAGGGGCGCTCTCGCTGAAAAATCTAACAGGCAAGTGGAACAACTGCGACAGGAACACCCGCGGATTAGTGCGCCTTATACTCGGCACTAAGGGAAGTTCGTTGACTGTTCAGGGATTCGGCTCCTGCACGCCTACGCCCTGCGACTGGGGTGTCGTTGAGGGCACCGCTTACGGCGAGAGCGTCGTCGCGACAGAGGCTATCGCCTTTTCCGCCCGTTATGATTTCAGCTTTAAAGAAACCATCGTGACGGGACACCTCGACAATGGCACCTTGATCGTGGAGACCTTCGACAAATTCAAAGACTCAAGCGGTCGTTCCAATTACTATAGTCGGGTATATCTCTGCCGATCGTAGGCCAAACTTACACGGCTCGGCGAAAAGAAAAGGCCGCCAGAGTTTACTCTAGCGGCCTTCGTCATATCGTGGCAGCGCATACGGGCGGTGCTCCATGTCCCGTTTAGAGACCGAACCATTGCGGATCAAGTAACTACTTAAATGCTGATCTCCTTATCTGCTTCGGTGTAGTCAAGGTGGGCGCCAGCTTGCTTCAAAAACGCGTCGGTTTCCCAACGCGAATTGAAGCCTAGTAGGCGCTGGACCTCGGAGTGGCTCAACTTGCCGTAGCGATAACCTTGTGCAGCCAACGCTTCGAGAGCGATGCGCGAAAGGTCTTCACCAGGCCCAGCCAAGCTGCTTGCAATCTCCTTTGGTAATTCAATTGCGACATTCATGAATTAACTTACCTCGCAGGTAATTTAACACACCCGCGAAGCGCTCAACATAGCCGGACGGCAAAACCTACTGCCAGAGCACCCGTAGCGCGACCAACAAATCAAACCGATTAAACGTGCTGTCAGTCCGCACGCTCACAGTTTAACGGTGGCTGCCGAGCTAAGCTTCGGATTCTTACATTGCACGGATCGGGAAAAAGAAAAGTCGCTAGATTTAAACTCCAGCGACCTTCGTCATATCGTGGCAGCCCGTACGGGACAATCTTCGCAACTTTTTTCTGTCACCACCGGCAGAAATGCTCAGTTTCTTTCAACAGCTGAGAGCAGCGGTCCGGTAAGTCCGAATCGACCAGATCCGGCACAAGATTCCTGCCTGTCAAGGAACTCCGATAGCCGTCCTGAATGTACGAGCCTCGCAGGTACAGAAAACTCCTCAAGTCTTGCGTGGACTTGCCTCGGATAGACGCCCTTTCCATGCACCATGCGTAGGGTTCCGTGAATCTGTACTTCGTGCGTCAAGACCCTCGGGATGAGGTGAGACTTTATAGTGACGCTTCAACAGTTGCGAGTTGCGGGAAGTGCTTAGTCTGGGTAAGTCGATTCCGCCTTGCGGCCAGTAAACGCGCGGTTTCTGCACTGTCAGGATAGACTGAGGAACGCTGCGGAGATGTCTTCGTAGAAAGCTTTGATGGTCTCGAAATTCGCCCGCAACACTCGCTCAACGTCTGCTGTTGAACAATTGCCCAGTCCGACCCATACAACTTTGGGCGGGTAGCCATAGAGGAAACTTCGTTGATGGAAGTCTGAATCCTTCGAGACGATCATCAAACCGTTATTCTTGGCATACTCCCAGACGAGCGGATCGCCAGTCTCTTTTAAGCCGACCTCTCGCACATGGACGGAGCCAGGGAATAGGTCGGCCAACCGCCGCACCAATTTGTGGGACAGGTTTTGATCAAATAACAACTTCACGCGGCAGGCACGGTGATAAGCTTACGCTCGCGGTCAGCGGCAAACGCTAAGCACGCTTTGATATCTTCGCGCGTCAGGTCGGGGAAGTCATCGAGGATTTCCTCTTCCGTCATTCCAGAGGCAAGATACTCCAGCACATCTTGGACGGTAATTCGCAGGCCCCGAATGCAAGGCTTGCCGCTACGTTTATCAGGCTCGATAGTGATGTAATTACGATAGTCCATAGTCGGAATTATGTCCGATTTATCTCGCTGGTCAAGGGCCACGAAGGAACGGACGGTGGCCCTTATCTCCCACAGGTAGCGACAGCTTTCTCATAGAACTCCTTAAGACGAGGGACTTGAGGCGTCTTTTGAAGGTTCACGATGACGCTCTGGGTCACACAGTTGATGGCTTTATTGCTCAGCTTGTCTGCTGCCGCACGCTTCTCGACCCATTGACTCACGCGGACCGGGTCTACACATTCAACGCAGTTCAATTTTGCCTCGACAGTTGCCAACGGCTCCGGCGGTTCGTTGATGTGGGCCATCCGATAGTTATAGATCGCGCGTCCAAAGTTGTCGCAAATAAAAATTGCAGACATTGAAGGATCCTTTTGGCAGTGAGCCACAGCTGCCGGCACCTCCTTCATGGCCGCATCGCTCGTTTGTCGCGAGGGATTGGGCGCCACCGGCCGTTGAACTGGCTCTGGATCGTCGTCTGCTTTCGGCGTCGGTTTGGGAGCCGGCTTGTAGATACCGGTCGGGTCGAATTTCCAGCCCGTCTCAACGACTTTGTGTGAGTTGATACGCGCCCCTGTAACTCGCGCATTAAGGATCGCTTCTGCCTCTCTGTTCGTGGCCATGATCGTACATGTCGCTTCGACTTCAGCGTGAAACCCATACGTCTTGTAAAGGAACTCGTTGAACGCATCGTTCCACTTTGGATTCACTAGCGCACCTGCTGTCTTGAACACGGCACTATAGTACATCGTGACTTCGCGGGGCATAGCGCAGAATGTATAAGTAGGTATTGGTCCGGCGATGCCAATAGATGCGCCGTCTCCCATAGGCGTTTCGGATAACGGTCCATGATTCCAATTGATTTCCACCACCCGCTTGTTCGCTTGTTGGGCCTGGACCATCAACTGTCGTTTGTTCGCTTCCGCCTTGCTCAGGGAATCGAAAAACCCACAACCGGCTCCGGAACTACTTTTGAAGTCATATTCCTCTACCAGGTAGTTTTTGAACGCAGAGCTTAGCGGCAGCGTGCTGATTTGCGTGTGCGCCTTTAGATTTGCATCGAAGATATTGCTGAAATAGACAATGGGTTGGTCTAAACTTGAGGCGCAATAGATTTTGAATGTCGCCAGGTTCGGACGAGTTGTTGTGGGCGCGCTTTCAGTCCGGGCGGGAATGATTGCCGCAGACACTACCAAAGAAGCGCACAGCGACCAGAAAATTGATTTAACGACGGTTTGTTGGGAAGTGTTTCGAGGAACCATGGATTATCTCCTCCGGGTTTGGTCTTTACATTGTGCGCATCATACATTTGGGTGTTGCTAATTTTCAGCAACGCGATGGAGATTGCCCGGTATTTCGTTAGCCGGTACGGAACTCTAATTTCCTGAGGTTTGAGTGTCCGCGCAATTATGAACACCGCTTGGCAAAAAAGAAAGGCCGCACGAGTTACTTCGAGCGACCTTCGTTATCTTGGCAGCGCATACGGGACTCGAACCCGTGATCTCTGCCTTGAGAGGGCAGCGTGTTAACCGACTACACCAATGCGCCGCAGCGGACTGGAATTATAGGTGCGTGGCCATCGCTGAGGCAAGTTTGGAGAGTACGCGAAGGTCGTTCGCATTTCGTGCTTACCTGCTGAGAATTGACAAATACGCGCGCCATGGGCCGACGGCGTCGCCGTATTGTTTTGACATTACGCGGACGACCTGCGCGATGTGGCCCAGATCGTGAACGACCCACGTCGCCAGGAGCTCGCTGAGAGTCACGATACCAAGCTCCGGGTGTTTTCCACGTTTCGTCAGCAGCTCGGGCGTCAGGTTCATCTGTTCTAATTCCCGCAAGTTCTCGCGGCGCAAGGCTGCGAACGTCTCGAGTAGTTCGCCCAACGACTTCCCTTTCGACTTTTCAAACATCACAAAGCGGTCGAATGGTACGAACGAACGGTTTTCGCCGTCCGCGAGAATGATCTTCGCTCGCGGAATCCAGTCGGTCTCCTCGCCGTGGATCAGATGGCCGACCACGTCGAAAGGGCTCCACGTGTCAGGGCCCTCGTTGTTCATGATCCACTCGTCTGAAAGATCTCGGAGAAGCGAATTCAACGTTGCCGGTGTACGTTGCAGTACACTCTTGGCGGGTTCTAATTGGAATTCCATAGATTTATGCTACGGCTAAATTTGCTATACTGCACGCGTTTGAGCTAATCCCCGTCGGCCGCAATTGACTAATTCGTCGTCTATGCCAAAGTCCGCAGTTGTTGGCGACCACACCGCGCGCGAACTTCCCCACAGCTTTTCCTTTTTCACCTGCAAACGGAGCGCATCATGAACATCGTCGTTTTGCGGGAAACGCAAGAGGGTGAAGCACGCGTCGCGCTCATGCCGGAATCGATCAAGAAACTGGTGGCGCTCGGAGCGTCAGTGCAGGTCGCAAGTGGCGCAGGGCTGAGCGCCGCGCGCACCGACAACGACTATCGCGAAGCAGGCGCTGAAGTGAGTTCGGATCGTGAAGCACTCCTGAACAACGCGGACGTGCTCGCCGTTGTAAATCGCCCGCCGGAAAATGATTTCGCACGAATGAAACGCGGCGCGGTCGT